>Ga0180007_10001278_pt1 | contig 35503 bp, 67 predicted proteins | sample MM_PC_MetaG_FD_121122 | JGI IMG/M metagenome (GOLD analysis project Ga0180007, IMG submission 121122) | Groundwater microbial communities from the Aspo Hard Rock Laboratory (HRL) deep subsurface site, Sweden - MM_PC_MetaG | ecosystem: Environmental > Aquatic > Deep subsurface > Groundwater... | reverse complement strand
CTTTGGTTCAAAGCCCCATTTATGCTTGAAATATTCAGTATTCTTTTTTAAAAGCGCATCACTATTCTCAATAGCTTGTAATGTGCCTCTTCCAAAATGATGTACAAAAGCATTACCAATAGCAACCCCTTCATAACCAGCTTCTCTTTCTAAAGACATTAATAAATCACTATCATCCCTCCAGAAAGGATTATAATGCTCATCCCATGGCCTGCTTCTGCCAAGAGAAGCTAATGCCTTCCTTGTAAACATCCAATGATCTCCTTTAACATACGGAGATACAAAGTTCATTGTATACGCTCTAACCTTATCAGCATATGCTGTCAGCATCGCATCTTCATAACAAAACTCAAAATACAATTCCCAATTTTTAGGATGGTCACATAAAGCATCCCAATATTTCTCTACTTTACCCCGCGCACTAGCAATTAATTTCCATGCGTTATTATCTCTTAAATAACTTTCGTGAAAATAATCTATACCACTAACTACACCTACATGTTCATTATGTTTTAAATAATATACTAGAAAATCCATCCATCCCCAGGGAATAATAACATCTATACATAATTCAGCAATCCATTTTCCAGAACTTGCCTCATATCCATTATTTAACGCAGTTGATAATCCTATGTTTTTTTCATGAGTAATTAAAATACATTTTCGTTTTTTAGCCTCAAATTCGCTTTTTGCAAAAGCCAAGTAGTCTTTCGTTTCCTGATTGCTGCCATCATCAACTAAAATTACTTCATGCGCATAACTGCCATTTCTTAATAAATAATATAAACACATTTTTGTGTATAATAAACTTCTTGCATTAATACTATAAATAGGAACTATTACAGATACAAAATCATCAGGGCTTTCAGGCAGAATATTAAAATCAATTCCCCCCATAATTAATTTTCCTTTCTCTATCTACAATATCTAATAAATACTGAGCTCTTTTTTCAGAAGTATGATATAAACACAACCGCTCTTTTCCTTGTTTTCCAATTAATTGTCTTTCTGCATCATTTTTAAGATAATAGACAATTTTATCTACTAAATGATCTAAATTATTCTGATCATAATAGTCAATATTAATACCTTCTGTAAAAGCATTCGGAATAACTAAATCTATTCTATCAGATAAAACTAATCCAGAAAAAGAAACTGCTTCCCACGCTCTCACAGTATCCACACCATGTCCACGACATATTATATTAATCTTAGCACGAGACATACAATCTAAATACTCTTTATATCCCATCATAGCATCTTTACTATTGCATCGGGCAACAATATTAAAATCTTTAAGCTTTGTTGCCTCTACTAATTTGTCTCTTACTTTTTCTCTTAATGGATGAGTCCATCCTACAGAATAAAAAACATCAATATCTTTAATTGAACTATCAGGATAATCATAACATACAGAAGAAAAAGGTAATGGATATATCCCTGGCTCGTTTCGAAATAACTCTCTTTTAAAAGCAAAATCAACTCTAAACTGCTGAATAATATCATCTCTTATTATATCACTATCTTCTCCATCCATAAATACTAATGGGTGCGGATTGCAAAATTCTTTAATAGTTTTTAAAGCATTTATCGCATACGTTCTTGGTGATGCTAAAATAAATAAATCTATTTCATGCAGCCTTGTTTTTATCTCCTCAATAATCCATGTGTTTCTCTTTCTTTTTTTCATATAAGCACCTGGAGCTGTATATCCTCTTTTACCATCATCTAAAATATACCAATCATCAACCGCTCCCCAATAACATCTTTTTTCTGGATATACAATTACATTATCCTCTCCCAATAATGTACATAAACCATCATAAATTTGGTATGCCAAAAAATCTTGCTCTGGGTGGTCTAGGTACAATACTTTCAACGTGTTCTACCTCCTTACTCTTTATTTCTTTTTCAAAGCAACATTGAAAGAAAACTGATTTTTGAAAGAATCATAATCTGTTACCTCTACTAGATCAGATAAAACACTTAATATTTCTTCTTTAAATTCTTTTGCAGTATAAAAAGAAACATGAGATTTATCCCACTGAAATATCTCATAAGCTGCATCAGGCATAATTATATAAATACCACCGCCAGGCTTGACAATACGAATCCATTCTTTTAAAACACCAATAGTATTGTCCATATGTTCAAGCACATGCGCTGCTATAACAAACCCCATTGTGTTTTGATTGAAAGGAAGCTTCTCCCCCTGCCATGTTAAATGTGGATGATAAGAGCCGCCATACTCTGGATGACATTCTCCAAAGTAAGAATCAATTCCAATCGCCCAGGGAGAGCATGCCTGGCCACAGCCGATATCGCATCCTATCTCTCCTTTTTTTGCATGATGTAAAGCCCAATAAAGACAAAAAGCCCGCTGCTGATCACCACAGATATTGTCCTTTAGATTGAAATTTAAAAGATAAGGGTGTTTACAACTGAAATATTCGAACTTAGGGAAGTTTTCTAAAATATTTTCATATCCAATATTAATATCGATGTTCAGGGGAAACCTCCTTTGGTTGACCAGAAGCATCAAGCCATGTCAACTTATCAGGATATGGGTGTGGTGTTACAAATTTATCATGTACAGCAATTTGAGGACAATCGTAACTTCCCATGCGCCCATACATATGCCAAAACAACATTCTAGAATAACCCATACGGTCAACTAATCCTTCGTTATTAATTTTATTTCTTAATAACTGTCTCCAATCTGGTGTATATAATTCTGAAGAATCAATTACAGTTAAAAAATCTTCTTTTGAGAAATATTTATCAGACCATTTCATCCAGGTTAATTCTGGATTTAAACTGAATGTACGACTATGCCAATGCTCAGTTGGGTTATTACATAACATCCACGAAGAATAACTTAGCTCATATAACTTGAAATTAAACAATAACTCCTCATGAAAACTTCCTAAAGCCTCACAAAATCCCGTTGTCCCGTCTATGTTCTTTACTTTCTCCCAATTATGTTTATAAAACATAAAACATGTCCCTACTGCAGACCCTACTCTTCCTGGCTCAGAACCCCACTCTCTAGAGCTATTGAGCTGAGTTTGTGTATTAGGATCAACTTGAATTAACGGCCACCCAACAGTTCCAATCTTTTCATTATTACGTAAAAAATACTCCCCTGCGCTAAGCCAGCCAGAGCTGCAAATCCTTACATCATCATTTAACAATACAACTATCTCAGCATCATAATATTCAGTCAACCGATTCCAAGCGTAAGGGATACCCTTATTTTCTGGGAGTTCAATTAAAGGCGCATTAAACTCTGCGCATACTTGTTTTAAAGCATTTACTTTGCTTTTATCTGGAGTGCCGTCATCCAAGCAAACTATTTTATAGCCGTCTTCTGGATAATCAGTAAAAAGCTTTAATGAAATTAATAACTCATTAACTCTATCTGCTGAATTATACGTTGGAATACCAATCGCAATATTAGCTTTTTCTTTCATAAAATTTACTCCATATAAATTGATAGATGTTGTTGAGCAACAGCACTCCAATCTGCTATTTCTAAGTATTTATTAGACTCTTCAACTAAAGTATTTTGTAACTTCTCGTCATTTAAAACATTTGTTATTGATTGAACAATTGAATTATAATCTTTTAATTGTTCTTTATATACTTCGTTTTTCAAATCCCAGAAATACATTGTATCTGAAACAATAATTGGCTTCTGCACTCTAAACAATGTCTTTATCGCCGCTGAAATCCCGCCTCCTGCTGGTGATGATTTATAATTTAAAACAAATAAATCTACACAAGATAAAACATCAAGCATTCTTCTCTCCGGCATGAACTCTCTGATAATTAACGTATGATCCTGCATCTTCTCTGTTTCTAAGAATTTAAAGAAATCCTCGTTAAAGCTTGCGCTTTCAAACTCATGCTTTGGAGCGACAAGTAAAAAATGAATATTAGGATGTTGATTTCTTAATGCTCTTATCGCATAAGCAACTTCTTTATACCCTTTCTGCTCTCTCATAAATCCAAAAGAACCAATAATAGGTGTTTTAGCTGTTAACCCTAAATTTATTTTTATGGAATTAACATTATCAACAATATGTTTTCCATATGTACCCATAGGAATGACTTTTACATTGTCATACAATTCATCTTTCATTAAATTCTGTTTGAATTGATCACAATGCACAAGAATTGTATCTACATTTTCTATAAGCATTTTATTATACGCTCTATGCGGTGACCAAGAATGCAACGTTACTATAACTTTTACGCCTAAAGATTTTAAATCTTTTAATCCTTGCTCTAAAGCAAATCTATCCTGAAAAAACGAGAACTCATGTTGAATATGACAAACATTAAAATTACTTTCTTTAGTAAATTGTATAATATTCTTCATATCATTAGAAGGACAAATAGACATCTTTTGCCCTTGATCTTCTAATGAATGAATTAAATTCCTAGTATATTCAGCAATGCCGCAATTTTTACCCCATGTTGGTATAACCATAACAGTACTTAACTCTGTTAATTGTAAACGCGTTTTAATCCATTCTCTTTTATGCGGCACATAACTTTCTGTTATTAACGCATCTAATTCATCTGCTGTTTTTTTCCATGTTAATTGCTCTGCAAACTCCCTGCCGTTTTTATTATATTCAGAAATAATTTTTTTGTCTGTACTCCAATCTTTATATAATAATTCTAGATGCTGCAATAAGCTGTCTCCAGATGCAATCGCTCTTCTAATTGTATAAACACCCCAGAAATATTCTGCAATATCAATTAAAAAACCTCTTTTATCTTGTATATATTCAGGTGAAGAAGCATAATTAGTTGTAATCGGTATTGTATGCGTTGCCATTGCTTCTAGCACAGGAAATGGCGGGCCTCCTTCTCCAATAGATGTATTTACCAAAACAGTGGATAGATCCATAATCTTACTTAATTGTAGGTCAGAAATGCCCTTTCTAACTGATGTATCCTTTGTGATTAAAGCAATCTCTCCTAAATTAGCTCTTCTCACTAACGCCCATAGATCATACCCTAATACATCTGCAGGATTAGAAAGAATAAATAAAAGAACTTTATCTCTTTTGCCTTCACTAAACTTCTTAAAAGTTTCAATAGTTAATGGGATATTCTTTCTATCTGTATTTTGAGATACAACTAAAACAACAAATCTATTCGCAAGATCAATTAAATCACTACTTGAAGCATAAGTTGATTGTACCGGCTTAAAAGTATTGGTATTAATTCCTGGATAAATAACAGAAATATCCTTCTCTGGTAGATACATTTTTAACATCTCTTTACCAAAAAAAGAAAACGTCGATACTCTATCAAACGCTCTCGCTATCTCTCCCCATGAAAGATTAGTATATTCACCATCAACAGTCCACCATGCAACTGTTTTTATATTAGGCCAGCCATCTTTATATCCTTTTAAATAAGAAAAATCCCAGAGATCACCAATTAAAAGCATTATATCTGGATTAAAATCTTTTAAGGCAAATTCCAATTGCCGGGCTTCTTCACCAGTTCCTTTTCTTAAACAATATATAAAAAAAGGATAGTCGTGTCTTACTGGATAATGATGCCACCCTGCAACAGCAACCTCATATTTATCTTGGAATTGAAATGCTAATTCACGGGAACAGCGAGCTAACCCGCTGTGAATGGTAGGACTATCTGAAACGATAAGTAATTTCTTCTTTTCTGCAGACATAATTACTCCCTTCTTTTATCAAATCTAATCTAATCGTTTGTATTAGTTAAAAAAATTATGCCTTACTATCACTGCTCATTTTATTGTCTATAGCTTCAATTAAATGCTTTGGAGCTCCTTTCTTTTCTAAATGAATAGACAACTTTGCTAAACTCTCTTGAGAAATATTAGTTGATTCTACAATCTTTCTAATAGCAATCTCAGGTTTATCTAAAATTCTTTCAATTTCTTTTGGGTTTAAATCAATTACTTTTTTAGTTCTTATATTCTCACCACCAGAACTTACAGCACATATTTTCCCTTGAGATAAAAGTCTCTCTCTTTCATTAGGATCTAACCTAGGTATATCCTCTCCAGGCCCTAACTTAAGCTTCTTTTTACTTGCACCATCCGGCCCTCTATAAGTAAAACCTTTAATAATTCTATATTTTTCTGCCATTGTTCTCAATCTCCTTTTATGAAAATAATTCCCTAGAGCCCTATCTATTAGGGCTCTAGGAAATTACTTATATTCTAATTTATTCTAATCTTATTTATTTTCAAATGTTAAGTAACAGTATTACTTGTGATAGATGGATCAGTCCAAGCTGATGCTAAATAATAAATTACTCCAGCACCTCTTAATAACACCTGTGCAGATAACCATCTAATATAAGCAGATCCAATGATCGGATAATCAGGATTTGCTCCTTTTCTTAACAATAGCCCACGATAAGCTTCATTCGCTTTCTGAATAAAATTAACTGGTTTGTTCTGCCCTGTTCCAGTCCCAATAAGCAAGAAATAATCATCCGGCAGCCATTCTGTCTCCAACCAATCAATGCCTAACATTCTACCTCTAAATCCATTAATAGAAATATCATCAACGACTGGAGTAACTACAATAGTTGCAGTACTTGATAATGCTGCCCACCCAGCAAGATCTTCGACCTTTTTGGTAAAATCAGAATTACAAATACCCCAAATATTTTGTTTGTAGCCATGTTCTTTAAGATGATCTTTTGCAGCTGTAATATCAGAAAGAGCTAAAGTAGTTGATCCAGAAGCAACATAATGCGTATGAGTAGCAGCGAAAGTATTGTTTCCATAGCTCTGCGGAAGTGTCATGTTCTCCCCAGTACTGAAAGCTCCGTTAAAAAATCCATCAGTACTTGTTGTAGACATGATATCCAGAATAATAGTAGTCTGTAAAGAGCGGTCTCTGTCCATAGCTTCAGCAGTCATTCTTGCAATCTCTGCTGACGAAGCATCATTGGACGCTAACCAGTCTTCCGTATACTGAATTCCAAGCCCAAACTTTCTTGTATCCTTCTGCCGTTTACCCCATATGATCTTTCTTCCTACAGGCCATTCTCCTTCAGCCAGCTCATCAAACTTCCATCTGCTAGAAGCTGCAAATTTCCTGTATGATTCATCCCAATCAGTACACGTCAAAGCGCGTAAATCCAAGACTTCCTCTTCATTATACGTATCAACAGCAGGAATGATCTTTCCATACAGAATTTCATTCAAATCTATGTTATCAGTAGTGGTCATACCACGATTACTAACGGCCATTTATAGCGTCACCTCCTTTTTATTTATTTTTATGCTACGTTTGGTCTTCCATCTGCTGGAAAATGTAAATCAAGATCCATGAAAACTTCATCTGTTTTTAAACAAATACCTACATTCTGTGCCAACCCTCCAGAAGTAGTTGCTACCTGCCCATCTTCACCCAAATAAGCTGTGTTTCCAATGGTCAGAGTTGTATAATCAACATTAGTTACTCTAGCTGATCTATATAATGCAACAAATTGAGACATGCCAGCAGTCTTTGTTCCTGCTCCAGAAGTTAATGCAATACCATGTGCAGGAAGACTCGAACTTGCATCTGCAAGCCTTCCAGTCCCACTACTATTAACATTCATTAATGTACCAGGGCCGGTAGACACGCCAGCAGCTAATTGCACACCAAAATGACGTTCAATGTTTCCAATTTCCATATCTTATTTTTCACCTCCTTCAATTATTTATGTAAAGTAATTTACTTGCTTTTATTAGCCTTAATACCAAACTCTTTTCTAATAGATGCTTTGTCTTGAGCTTTATCACTTTTTACTAAAATAGGCTCACTATCACTCAAAAGATTTCCCTTGCCCATTTTCTTTTCTATAAGCAGATCGATCTCTTCTGGTGTTAAGCTTTCTTTTGTAAATGATTTTCTTAAAATTGGCTTAATATAAGATTCATCCTCTTTCTTATACATTAAACCGCCAACTTTCTCCCATTTCTCATCTACTTTCTTATCTATCTCTAAATTCATAATAACCTCTTCTTTTTCTGAAAGAGATTTCTTTAAAGCTGCAATTTCCTCTTCTTTCTCTTTTGAAAATTTCTCTGCATCTACTGCAGGCTCAACATCTGCATCTGCTGCAGGCTCAGCATCCGCATCTGCTGCAGGCTCAACATCTGCATCTGCTGCAGGCTCAGCATCCGCATCTGTTGCGGGTTCAACATCTGCATCTGCTGCAGGCTCAGCATCCGCATCTGCTGCAGGCTCAGCATCCGCATCTGCTGCAGGCTCAGCATCCGCATCTGCTGCAGGCTCAACCGCAGGCTCAACCGCAGGCTCAACCGCAGGCTCAACCGCAGGCTCAACCGCAACCCTTTTGCTTAAAGCATCAATTGCTTCTGTTAATTCATCTTTTTTATCTTCTTCAGCTTTACCTAATTGTTCTCGTAATAAAGCTTCAATTTTGACCGCATCCTCTTCATTAAGATACGCAAGTGCCGTTTTCACCATGTCTGTATTCACCTCCTTTTTGGATTTATTCTCCGTTTCTTTATTCAAACGATATCTATTCAAAAACCCGATTGTTTTCTCTACAGCATCAGGATTGTTAAGGAATTTATCTAGAAAAGATGTCATCTCCACAGACGGCCGCACGCTTTCAGAGAAAAATGGCATACCAAAGAATCCATCATTTGCCGCTGGATCATCAACCACATCAACAGAGAAAAGATCAGTAACACGAATAAACGACGGCAGCTCTTTACCATTTTTGTTTACCTTTCTCTTTTCTTTGTCCCAATAAATCACCATAGATGCTCCGAACATCTCTGGATCACTTTCAGCAAGATTAAGCACATACCCCGCAAGGTTACCGTCAGGTGTTTCAAATGCCGTCTTATCAATATAAAGATCCGCTCTAACAATATCTCCATCACGCCTAAAATTACGAACCCTGCCTAAAAACGTACCAAGAGCAGTACTGCTCATATTGGGATGCCCAAATCTTGATTTAATTCCCAACTTCGCTTTGTTACCCAATTTAATAACTGAATCAAGAGAGACATCATCAAATTCACCCCGCGCGTCTTTTGTCTCACCCTTTGTGACAACAGCAAATCCACTAATAACAGCAGATTCCCGATTAACTTTTACATTTCCAGCACGAGTAATATCAGTTCTAAATAAATCTTTTTTCATTTATTGCTCCTCTCTTCCAAGACCAGAGTCTTAGCTGTCTGCATTTGCTCCCTTACCATCACTTGAATTCTTCTCCGTATTGATTTCAAGCCCGCTCTCTTCACTTTTTTCTTGTTCTCTTTTTCTTTGCTCAAAACTTTCCTCCCAGGTTCCCCCTTGAGTCGAATATAAATCGGAGTAAGTGATGCTTCCTTTTCTTTATTATTCTCTAAACAAACCCATCATTTCTCTGTAAATCAAACAGCAAGCAAGACATCCACTGCTTTTTTCAAACATTATCCTTATCTCTTATTTTGATTTTATAAACATATTTTGATTAGCTGATATATAGGTTACCCTTTTTTCTAAAGCAGTTATTAAATCCAATACTCTAACAGTCATAGCATCTATTTCAGTCCTTGGTACAAAATCCCTTAAAGCACTCTGTGGTGTATGCATCTCTCTGTTTGTTAAATGATTAAACAACTTTGTATCAATAGAACTAACTCTACTTAAAATAATACCTAATAAAAATATTGCTATTGTAACTCCAACAGGGGTAACCCATCTTAAATTCCGCATAAAATCTTCCTTATTATTATTATTAAAGATTTCTGCCTGCATATTACGCCCCATTTTTTAATAATAAATACAAGTTTTACTTACGTGCGATATACGCTTTAGCGCCAGAAGTTCCATTGCTGAATAAATTACAATAAACACCTGTGTTATAAGGAATATTTAATTCAGGAGCAGATACAGTTTCTCTAGTTGCTGCCTTTAAACCCCATAATACAGTGCCTGTAGCATCTGTACCATCATATAAAATAGCCTCTGATGGCTCTAAACCCCCTGTTAATGTAAACGAAACTAAAATTCCATTTGCACTAGAAAAAGCTTGTCCATCATCTACCATCTGTTTTGGTATGCTCATTATTAATCCTCCTCCTCCTCTTCTTCTGTTTTGTCTTCTTTTGGCTCTTCTTTAGGAGGTCTGCCCTCTTGATCTGCAGGACTTAAATTACTATCTGTCCGCCCTCCAGGATGAACAGCAGATTGCTTATAACTTATAGGCACAGATACATCAAACAAATCCTTTTCCCCAGATGCAACCTCTTTAATTATTCTTGCTAATTCTGTCTTCTTATCCAACCTATAAGCTTTTTGTGTACTCTCCTTTGAGACCAGCCCTAATTTAGCTAAGTTAAAAATACCAGTTCTAAAATCAGCATCCTGGGTATTCAATGGATTAAAAACCATGTTAGGTAAAATTGTTAATGTACCAGGATTTCTCTTTACTATCTCAGAACATAAAGATTCCCAAAACCTTCTTATATGATTCTTTCTAATATTTTCAACCATCTGCTCAAAGTTAGCTATATTTAAATCTTTGATTTTTAGGTCTGTTCTTGGCGGAGATATAAAAATTCCAAATGCAATAAAAAGTTCTAAAATAGCCTCGATATATTTATCTGTACTCACTAAAGCCGCTACATCAGGTGTGATTATCTTCAAATCATAAAAATAAGGAAGGAATAACTGCAGCACACTGCCGCGTGTATCTTTAGTAATAATCTCTTGCGCCATTTCAATAGAAGATTTAGCTATCTTAGCTCCAGCAGAAGTATACTTAGCAGGCCTTGGCTGATTAATTAATCTGCCTTTCTCATCCTTAGCATCATTACCAATCTTCCAAACTAACAAATAATCAATAACTCCATCAATAATAGATAAATCAGCTGCTGTTAACCCTTTTCTTAATAACAAATTCTCAAATAAACCAACAAAAGGTGGTGTCGGATATAACCCCTGCCCAACACTTGTAGAACCATTATACACTAAAGTTGTATTATCTCCTGGAGTCCAATTATACTTTAAAGCAAACGCCTCTGTAGTATTCTTGCTGTTTGCTCCCATCTGTGGTAACTCAAGCCCTAAAAACCGAATATCAACACCACTTCCATTTGACAAATTTACATACTGAGAAGAAGATACGATCTTTTTCTGGTTCTCTGAAATCTTTAAAAAAATCTTCTCAGATACAAACCGAACATTATCCCGATCTAAAGCAATGCTTAATGGATTATGAATAGTCATTCTCACCGGAAGCTCATACCTTACTTTATCAACCTCTACTGTATCATACTCCCAGTCCAACACTCCCATCGCACTTAATAAACAATGCTTATAAATCCATTTGTTAATTTCATCAATACCAGGAAGTACATTCGGTACGCCTTTGTTAATATTAGCTGCCCAATGATCCCAAACTTTCTTCTCCTTCTCTATCTTTCTTATAGAACTATGAATTTTACCTTTTTTTACTTTATCAAAAATACGATTTAATAACCCTTCTTCAATGTTTAAAGGTACTTCCCACTCAAACCCATTCGCTCCAAACTCACCGCATCTATCAATTAAATAACGAAATATCCGGTCAGTATCGTACATCTCCCAGCTTTTACTTACTTGTGCGTGATATCCCTTTGGTATGCGAATATCAATAGCACGACCGTAATCAGTACGATTCCCCTTGAGAAATTCACCTTGAGATTTCTGCTCGTAATAAACTGTACCTTCCTGATACCCAAGCCACTTCACTCTCTGTCCGTACTCTGCTTTTACAAGTTCTTCGTTTTGAGATAATACATTTCTTGGCGTTGTAGACGAGGATATTTTGATAGGAGTTTTATTTGTTTTAGTACTGCTAACTTTTTTACCCATAATAAAAAGCCCATAAAAAAAGCTAGATTCTATACCCTATCTCTATCGATAAGATATAAAACCTAGCTGCAACCTGCTTGCCGGCTAAGATTTTTATATAACTTTTTTACCTATCTATCTAATTATACTATACTTTTGGAGATTTGTCAAGCACTTTGCTCAGCACTAAAAGATTCCACTAAATCCATCTCCTTACCTAAATAATTAACAGTAAAAATAATGCGATTAAATTTATTGTTTACAACCTTAATAGAGATCATGCCATTAGCAATTCCAACTTCCTTAATTAATTGCTCAATTAAATATTTTTTCTTATATTTCATCTAATAAAATCACCAGGAGAAGCTGCTCTTCTTCCCAATATCTGAAAAGGCATTTTATGATATTCAGGTACTGCAAACTCATAATCAATATCTTCCTCTTCTGTCTCAGGAAGATCTATGCCTTGATGCTTAAGTGACCATGCATAACAAAAACATCTATAAGCTTCTGGAATATGGCAGTCCATAGGAGTGAAAATAAGTGTGCTCTCCCCAACCTTCTTTCTCTTTTCATCATTAAATTCCTTAAGAAAATCCTCATCTTTGTATATTCTTATCTTATTCTGTACAAACATATTACAACCTATTTCTGTAGTCTTCTCCTTAATCCGTTCTGTTATTTCAACCAATTCTTCCCCCTCTACTCTATAACCAACAGTCATCCTCTTTTGAAATTCTACCATTATTACTCTATCTTCATAATGCTTACCAACAAACTCAGATCTCTTTGGATTTAACAAAGCTGTAGCAGGCGCTTTCCCCTCTGCAGAGCTGCAATCAATAGCAAGTATACTGCCCTTATAAAAATCTGCAATATAATCCATTATCTCAGCTTGATCATCAGGAATAACCTTATCTCTTAATACAATCCTACACACCAAATTCCATTTTTCCTTATAATAATAAAACGGTAAAATAACAGTCGGTTGTGTATAGCCAGTATCTATACCCATGATCATCTCTAATCCCTCTTCAGGTAACGATGGCAGATCATATAATACCTGCTCTGGAAGTAATCCAGAATACTCTTTACCTGAAATAGAAATAATCTGCATTTCATTCTTTAATAACGCACGATTATGCTCTACAGGAGTTGTATCAATACAATCTACAATAGCCTTCTCAGGCCAAACAGACCATAACGGCTCTGCATACTCAGCATCAACCTGCATTTTAAACTCATCTGCATTCAATCCACCATAAATCTGCGCGCAATCAAGCTTCGTCTGCTGATTGAAATATGGCTCTAATCTCCTGGAAATACGATATCTACAATCATAAAACTTCTTGATCTTGCCATCTAATTTCCTGAAAGGTGTACCTATCCTGCCATCAATACATCCATAAAACTTATCATGAGAACCACGCGGATCTTGCGCCCCTTGAAACTTGATCCAAGCGTGATGCACGTATGACTGCATCTCGTCGCCAAATCTCCAGTGAGGGTGTTTTCCTTGAATCATAATAGCTAATGGATCATCACCAGTAGAAATACCATAAGCTACGTGTCCATTCCTTAGCCTAATCTCATAGGTAGGAGTACGCGTTATTGAATCACGTGTTGTATTACTTGAACCTCTTAAAAAATACTTTAAATAAGGATTTAACTGAATATTGCTAATAACTTTTTCAGCTCTATCTTTAATATGCAGTTTTCTAAAGGTTGTTAATAACGACTCTTCATTAAATCTTGTAATTATAATTTGTGTCCACGCAAGTTCTAACCCAACTGAATTATGTACTATAATATCATTCGCTATAAAATTATGAGTGTTTTCTACTTCCAAGTCATATGTTTCTTCAATTCCTATATATTCTATTTTTTTTACTTGTTCCCAATGTATATCAGAATTAGCCATAATTATTAATTCTTCTGAATTAATTATCTCAGCATATTTTCTAAATATTTCTTTAGATATTCGACCTCCTCTATATCTAAAACGCTTATCCCTATCTTTAGGATTATCAATACCAGTATAATATAATCTGCCTAATCTTCGATAAGCAAATCCTTTTCTTTTTATTTCATATTTTAATTTATTCAAAAACTCATTAGGTAACAAACCTTCTTTATAATCAGATACATGTTTAAGAGTTGCAACAAGCTCCCTCTTCTTTAACTCGTGTAATCTTTTCCATCCAGCTCCTGTCAAAAACCTATGATCAGCACTTGCTTTTATCTCTTTTGCACCTCTAAGACGTAGCTTATATACTTTTTTAAAGCCAGTGGAAAATACCTTCGCTTTCTCAGTAATAACTTTTCCATCTTTACCTAAAGAAGAAACTAAACATTGCTCTTTCTTATTATATAAATCTTTAATTGTATTATAAACACCATCTACACAACTCAATATCATTGTTGAACCTGCAAGACATTTTCCGAATGACCTTCCTCCTAGTACAACTGCATTTTTAGACAGTGCCTCTGAGTATTGATAATACCTTGTTTTATAATATTTACCCCAGAACTGAGGCATAAAAACATCACGAAATAAAACAGGGTTATCAAATAGAAAGTTAAAACAAAGAGCATCTTCTACTCTTCTATTTGCTGCTTTTTCTTTTGCAGATCTTCCCAAATCTTTAATTGTTTTTTCTCCCCTTGAGTAGTAAAATCATCCATTAACTTTCTTAAATCCATCTCTTCTTGCTCTATATCCCATGAAGGAGGGTTTGTCCCTGCTCCGCGCGCATTACGCGTCCATAACAAACCTTCGATAGATGTTCTTAAAGCAAAAGCCATATGATGCGGACTAATCTTCTTTTTAACTGTTAAATACCATAATTCTGGAGAGTAAACATAATAAACAGAATGCCCTTCAGCATCTAATTCTTTCTTAACAGCCCAATGAGGTAAGCCGCTTCCCTCAACAATTGTTTTACATTCCTGACACATAATCGAAAACTCACCAATATTCTTTTTAATCTGATCTTTAGCTAAATCAACCATATTCTGATGCATTGTAACAATATCAAGGCCTTCCTGCTTCTTAGCTTTTTGATTGTCTAACGCTGTATGCAGTTTAGAAATATGCTCAGATACTTTTATTAAATTCTTAGCTTCCTCAAAATCAATTGTCTCTTCATCTGCTCCATCAGCTTTTTTAATCTTCTTTCTTTTTCTTTCGTATATAATTCGTTGTCGATCTTGAAATGTCATCCAATAAAGCATTTCAAATAACAACGCAGAATCTTCATACCCTTTCTTTTTATAATCGTCATATAATTTCTTCAAGTATTTGGCTGAATTATACGTTTGATCGTATTTTTTAAAAGCATCTAAAAGCCGCTCAAAAGACTGAATTGGTAACGTGCCTGGCGCTATGCTTTCATCTAAATGATGAACGTCAGCATAATGTGCAGCAGCCTGCTCTTCTTCATATTCACTTAGAGATTTATTATCATTTTCTTCGGAAGGAACTAAGGGGGGTTCCTCTTCTGGATTTGTCAAAGCATCTGCATTTTTTGAATGCCCGTACTTATCAAAATCATCATCAGAAAAAATATTAGAAGTAGTATCTTTATCCATCTCTATTCAATTATATAACAAAATTGCAATAAAATCAACGAATTTCAATGATTATGGCTCACAATTGCATAAATTATCGCTCATTTCCAACTCTTTTACTAATTTTGTTACTTCCTTGCATATGCCAACCTCCTTCCCCTTATTTAAATACGCTTGCATATGTTGATACATTTCTTTTCTTAATGCATACGCTATTCTAAGTCTTTTATCAGTATCTTGATGGTCAACTAAAAAAGACTTTAAATCATCATCTGCATAATATGGTGACTTAACTAACCCTATTCTAAAAATTCTCAAAGAACCAATAGTTATCCTCTCAGGCTGTACCTGCAAATTATTTAATTTAATACATAAATAACGATAGTCCTGCTTCCAGTCTTCATAAGGTATCATCGGATCTATTCGTACTCTTACACGCCATCCTCTTTTAAGCAACGCATCAATAGCTCTCATCCGCTGTTCTAAGCTTGGCGCATTCCTTTCAAATCTTTGTGTCGCATACAAACCATTAATAGAAAAACTAATGATAACCTGATTTGTTGGTTCTAAATCCAATAGATTCTGTATGCAGTCAGATTTAGTTACAAATAATAAACAATGCTTCTTCTGCTGAGCAAATATAGGAATAAGAAATTTAGTGTTTTTATCAATGTCATCTGTAATCAAAGAATCAGATAACTCTCCTGCATTTAATATTAAGCTGCCCCCATTATGCTCTAGCCAAAACCTAAGATCTCTCTCCATATCATTCTTATTAATAAAAGAAGCCATGTTCAATCTTTTACTCTTTGTATCATACTGATGTCTAAATGTTATTTTCAAAAAACAATACGCACAATCATAAACACACCCGTTTCCTAAAGACAAAACCCAAAAGTATTTGCAGTGTATACCACGATGGATCTTAGTAAATTGATGTATAAACTCAGCACTCCTCCTCCTCCTTATAACTCTTGTCTGATCAATCATTCCAAATCCTCCAATGGGTTCCTTCCTCCAATATAGTCATCTTCCTTATCATTAACATCAATAGGATCCTCAATTACTGCTTCAACCTCTTTAGGAGCTTTAGTGGTTTTTGACTTAAGCTCTCCCGGTTTTGGCCGCTCCTTCCATCTGTCAGGATTTCTCTTTGTTGTCTTTATATTTAAAAAATCAGCTGGATTATACCTATACTCAATACCAGCCCTAACAAAAGAAATGTTATTATTCTTAACAATCTTATATAATGTACGTCTGCTAACATTCAACCATGTACACATCTCCCTAACTGATAAAAACATATTCTCCTTAACTTTCTGCTGAATACTTAATTCACTCATAACCAATCTCTCCTTTATTTTTATTACACAAACTCCATCTGCAGATCAGTCCCCCAACCAGCGCTTTTTAAATACGGAATTGTTATCTCTTTTATATACTTCTCAGAAAGCTCTATACCCACAAACTTTCTGCCTAATTTCTTAGCAACAACACCTGTCCTGCCAGTTCCAGTAAACGGATCCATAACAATGCCGCCTTGAGGACAGCCTGCTTTTATTATGTTTGATACCAATTCCCGTGGAAAACTCGCAAAATGATCTCCCCCAAACGGATCTGAATTCATCTTCCAAACACAACCTTTATTATGTTTATAATCTCCCACCCCAACAATCTGCTGCTCGAAATAATAATCCTTGCTTTTTGTAAAAAACAAAATCAATTCATAATCCACAAAAAATCTGTCTTTAACAGGCTCTGGAAACGGGTTGTTCTTGTGCCACACAATTTTATTTCTCAAATACCAACCTCTACCAGTCATCTCTATTGCTAACTTCTCTGGAATTAATAAATCACTTTTGTTCTCATACTTACTGCCAAGATTAATCCAGCACGTGCCTGTTAGCTTTAATGCTTTTTTGACTTGTTCAAATATATCTGCTAAATGCCCGATAAACATGTTCAAGTCCGGTTCCATCCCTAAAGAACCTCTCCACGCGTCACACCGCTTACACATTCTCCCTGAATCATACTTCTTGCTAAAAGCATCCTTGGTCATTGCCTGGACTTTCATGACTTGAGAACTTACCCCATGATGAGGAGCTGCAAATTTCTTGATAATCTCACCCCATTCATGCTCGCAATCTCCGTTATCATCCCAAACAATAGGCTCTATATCATACTCTCTCTTCCCAAAATAAGGCGGTGAAGTAACAACGCAATCTACTAATTGTGCAGAAAACTGCTGTAAAACCTTAAAAGCATCCCCCTGATACATAATACTATGCTTATCTCGATAGTACTGCTCCATTATTCATCCCTCATACAGTAACAAGGTGGGTTTTTACTCCCACACTCTCCGCAATAATCAACTAAGATTGTGTTTAACATTAATATCTTTTAAGCATATAGTATATGCATGAAACATATTTGCTCTGGGATTACATAACATCGGTAATCAATCCGTAGAAGCCGTCTGCTTTAGCAGACGGAGTAATCACATAACCAACAGAAATATAATCGTCCATTGCAATATCAAAAACATGCATCCCCCAATACATAAGATGTGGTGATCCTTGAGATAAAACCAATCCATCTGAATGATCAATGGCTGCCTGAAACTCTTTATATTGCTTACGTCCTAATAATAAAACATTAGGTAACATAGCTGCAGTTTGATGAAATTCATTTCTTACTTTATTAATTTTTTTAACTATATTTTCCTTATCATTGTTCATTTTTTCACCTCTCCTTATTTTTTATATTATTTTTATTTTAAAAAACACAATTTTTTATTCTTTTTCTTTTTTTGTTTCTGTTCATTAAGTAATAAATACCATCTTAATTGCTGCATTCCTATACGATAATATCCATCATCAAATAACTGAGGACGTCTTTCTCTTAGTTTTTCAAAACACGCCAACCCCTCTTCTACTAAACATATCGTATTACCCATTCTTTATTTCCCCCTGTTGACTATAACCAAAACCAACAAATATATAGTCATTTAAATTGACTTCTATAATACCCATTCCGCGATATTGCATATATTCCCCAAAATCAAAACAAAAATCAAAAGCAGATATTTTTTCTCTAAGATCTATATATTGTTTATGTCCTAATAATATAATATTAGGACATAAACTAGTAGTTTGGATAAAATTGTCTTTCATCTTATCAATTTTATTAACAATAAAAATATCTATATTACCCATATGTTAGTTACGCAAGGGGACTGAAGACTTTAGTCGTCAGGTGAATTGCGTATCCTCCTTTCTTTTTTAAAGTTTTTCTTGATTTTCTGTCAGACTTATGTTATATTTATATATATGAAAAACAGATATAAAATTTCAGCTGGTTGTGTTTATAATATTAATTATCATTTAGTATGGTGTCCTAAATATCGTAAGGCTGTATTGATTGATATTGTTGCTAAAGATCTTAAATTGTGTATAGAAAAGAAAGCGAAAGAACTTAATATTGAAATAGGTGGATTGGAAATAATGCCAGATCATATACATTTGTTTATTTCTACTAAACCAATATTTCCCGTACATTATATTGTTCAACAGTTTAAAGGATTTACTTCTCATGAATTGAGAAATAAATATGAACACCTGAGAAAAAAACTCCCTACTTTGTGGTCTCGTTCTTATTATGTTGGAACTGCTGGTTTTGTAAGTGACAGTGTTATTAAAAATTATATTGCTCACCAAAAGGGGAAATAAATGTTTAAGGTTTTTAAATACAAGCTTTATCCGACAAAAAACCAAATTTATTCCATTATATTCCAACTTAAAGGGCATCGTTTTTTGTACAACCAAGCCCTTGAGCAAAGAAAAAAGATTTATAAGGAAACAGGCAAAGGAATTAATTATACCACTCAAGCCACAACCCTTTTGCCAAAACTTAAAAAAGAAAACAAAAACCTTGTCCTTTGTAATTACAGTTCTCTTCAACAAACACTTCGTAAATTGGATAAATCTTTTAAATCTTTTTTCCATAGAATTAAATCTGGAGAAAAAGCTGGTTATCCACTGTTTAAATCTGCTGATAGATTTAATAGTATAATTTATGCCTCTCTTGGTGACGGGTGTCAAATAAAAGCTAATCGCCTTTACCTTCAAAATATTGGTTGTATTAAAGTTAAATGGCATAGACCTATTATTGGTAATATCAAAACTGTTACTGTTATCAGAAAAAATAATAAGTGGTATGCTTCTTTTGTTGTTGAATGCAAACCTAATTATCTTCCTAAAACTAATAAAAGTATTGGAATTGATGTTGGACTTAACCATTTTATTTCCACTAGTGATGGAATGCAAATTAGATCTCCTAAATACTTAAGGCAATCTGAAAGAAAACTTACTAAATCTCAAAGACAACTTTCTCATAAAAAAAATGGATCTAATCGCAGGAAAAAGGCTCGTATTCTTGTTGCTAAAAATCACGAAAAAGTTTCTAACCAAAGACTCGACTTTTGTCATAAAACCACATATTTTCTTGTTCAAAACTATGATGGATTTGCTGTAGAAAATCTTAATATAAAAAATATGAGTAAGAACAGATATCTTGCTAAAAGTATTTCTGACGCAGGATGGGGAATGTTCCTGAATATACTCAAATCCAAAGCTGAAAATGCTGGGAGAGGGTATAAAGAAATTGACCCTAAATGGACATCTCAAAAATGCTCTACCTGTGGAGAAATTGTTAAAAAATCGCTTGCTGTTAGAATGCATAATTGTCCTCATTGCGGGTTATCCCTTGATAGGGATATAAATGCAGCCCTAAATATTTTACAAAAGGCTTGGATTGAGCCTTCGTGGAGAGTTGGTAATTTAATACCACTCGTTGAAACGAGAAGCCGTCTGCTTTAGCTGGCGGAGTGATCACTCTTTATCTCTTTATTAATAAAAAAACATTTTAATAAATAAAACAACAAAGCTACATCCCATAAGCCCTCCAAACCATAAATGTACTATGTCTTTTGTATTAATACTATGCACAATTATATTAATACTACAATAAAAAGCAAATATGTACATCGTAACTAATGCTGTACTAAAACCTATAAATATAATCAGGTCCAAAAATACTTCATTACTTTCTCTGTTTCTTATTTCCATTTTCCAATAATCAATAATAGAATCATTTTTTTTACCCATTCTTTATCTCCCCCTCTTCAATATAAATACCACACTCCCCAGTCTCATCAACTTTCTCAATCCAAACTTGATAGTCTTTATTCTGTGCTGCTTTAGCAACCATCCCCAAGCCGCGTGAATCCAGTAAAGACCCTTCTCTAATTAAAATAACCTTCAATGTTGGATTTAACGTCATTGCAATCGCTGTTGAAATCATTACCTGCTCACCAGAACTCAACTGCTTAAATGGTTTTCCTTCATACAAGACAATATTCTCATCTATTGATAGGTTTTTAACAGGAAATTTACAATTCTTAATTCTTTTGACCTTTTCAAGCTGGATATTATCCCTTTCTATAGATAACTCTTCTGAAATCTTTCTTTTTTCCTCTAATACTTGCTTTATCCTGTTATACTCGTTTCTATCTCTGATCTTCTTGTTCTTTAACTCAATACTCTCTACAAAATCACGCGCCTTCTGTAACTTATCCTCTAAAACCTCAGCAGGCGCTATTCTCTCTAACTCCTCAAGTTTAATGCCATTATCTTCAATCTCCCCTTCCAATACAACAATCATATCCTGCAGCTTCTTAATCCTCTTTCTCTTCTCAGTAGTACTCTCTAATAAAACAATCCCCTTCTGCTGAAACTCATTATGCTTTTTGTCCTGCTCTTCCATTTTTCGTAATTTCTGCAATTCATCCTTTAACGAAAGCTCCTCTTCAGGTAGCTCCTCCTGTGTAATAATAAAACTCTTAAACTGTCCATCTAACTCCTTGATCTCACGATTAATAAAAGTCCTCTGCTCATACTTCTCATACATTGTCTTATCTAAATCACTAAAATCCAATCCAACAAGCTTCTTTAATAACTCCAATTGCTCCTTCTCTTTCATACGACTAAAAGATAATGGATCAAACGTTAAATCACCCAGTATCTTATCTAATAATGCCTGGGGACTAGGATATTTCGCTCCTTCAGTATTATATACTTCCAGCTTATTGCCCTTTTTAGTAAATACTTTCTTTACTATATAATCACCTAAATTAACAATAACCTCAGCTCTATCCTCTCCCTCCCTAATCGGCTTCTGAATAACCTTGCCAGTCAATGCCATCTCAATAGACTCTAAAATAGCAGACTTGCCAGCACCCATCTTGCCCGTTAACATAACAACATTACTCTCTTCATCAGGATGAATCTGTACTACTTTCAAATTCTTAATGTTCTCAGTCTTTAAGCCAATGATCTTCATTTCCTTTTCCCCCTTTTTTTAAATAGTTTCGTGAATAACTAATCCCTTTTTCCTTTCATAAATACTAAGCGTCTGATAATAATACGCCTGAAGAAAAGGTATTGAAAAATCATACCCCTCATTTACAGCTTTCGATAACCAAATTAACCTGCCCGTTCTGCCATTTAAGTCCTGAAAAGGATGCACTCTCTCAAACTCATTATGCGCTTCCCAAGAATCCATTACAACTAAATCAGTAATAAATCTATCCATTAACTCACTTACTTTTTTGTAATGAGGAGGTCTGTACCTACCTACTCTCACATTACATGCCCTGAATTTTCCGACCCAAGCCTTCTGTAAATACTCACCCAAAACTTGATGTATACGTAATATATCATCTATCGTATTTATTCCCTCTAAAGCTAACTTAACTGCTTTAATATCTCCAGGATTAAGTCTATCCTCTCCTTCAATCCTATTACTTTCTAACATAAATGCTATATACTTATCTTTCATCTATTACTCCTCCTCCTTCTTCTTGTGATTGCAAAAACTTGAACGCGTATGCCATGCATCCCTATCCTCTGCACATTGCTGACAAGGATGATCTAAAATAGCTGTTAAACAACATAAAGCATACTCTTTATCTCTTGCTAATACATTGCTAAAATTTTTCGTCCTGGCCTTCTCTTTTACTAAAAAATCAATCCAATAATGCACCTGACTGCCTTCAAGCCTCAGAACTGCATCTACCCATTCATACAATAAAGATAAAATCTTTTTCCGCGCAAAACCAAGATCATATATAGTCTCACACCTCTTTAAAAACTGCTCTTTAGTTAACTCTTCCATTTTTTTTACCTCAATTAATTGTTCATTTATCATTTTTAAATCTTTTAAACACATCAATAGAATAAGGACTATGCCCACTTACCGCTTCTAAAGCAGCCGCTTCATCCAATCCCCATTCTTTAAGCTTTTCCATCCATGCTCTCTTTAATAAAACAATAACATTTCCATATCCCCATTCTTCTGCTATTCTTAAAACTTCTTTAATATCTTTTTTCTCTTTTTCAAATATCATATTTACCTTTCTAATTCTTCTGCTTGTTCCTTACATTAATCTTATCAGTCTCTACATGAGAATAAGAAACAGTAAAATTATCCACTCGAATTATCTTATCCTTAGAAGCTAAAAACTCAGCTACTAAATCCTTCTTTATTGTCTCCACTATTCTCCTCTGCTTCTCTAAATCATCAATCGCCTGAATATACTCAATAGCTAAACTACCCAGCCTGCTTCTGTCCGGCATGCCCTTAAATTCTCTTTGTTGCATTACCCCTCCTTAAAGTTCATCATCACTATATAAATCAATATCTCCTGTATGGAAATCCTTATCACAGTTTTCACAATGAAAAGTTGTCTGTTCAAAATTACTAATATCAATCGTAGGTTCTGTGCTGCCTGTTAAATCTCCTACAAAAAATTTCATTTCCTCATCGCAATCTGGACAATCAGCAGTTAGTCTTATTTTATGCATCATGCGCCTCCTTTTTCTGTTTGTTTACAAAATCTAAATTCCAGGGATATGTGCCTTTGCTATGCACATCACTTCCATACCTAATAAATATAACATCATTATTCCAGTCAGTAATCATCCCCTCCTTTTCCTTCTCTCCATAAGGATGATAAATAACCTCCCTGCCTAAATCTTGTATTGTTAACTCTCTGATTTCAATCATCTCTGTAAAATGGCAAAAGGCAAGCTGCTACATTGAAACCCTGCCGCCTTCCTGTGCCCTCCCCCGCCATACTTCTTCGCAAGTTCACTCACGTCAATATCATCCTTCTCAGTATGTAAACTAATAGTCCATCTCTCACCATCCCAAATAAACGGTATAAATAAATCATATTGCTCTTTATTCGCAACAGAATCAAATAACTGAGAACTCACACTGCCTGCATTACAAGCAATACTCTTATGCCCTTCAAACTCAACTTCAAAAGACCAGGATTTTATCAAAGAACAATATGTATTATTCCGATATTTCAAAGCAGTCTTTCCCTCTTTAATTAACTTATTAACAATAATAATCTCAGGTAAGTAATCACGAAATCCCAGCCAATAAAACCAATTAACATGCGCCGGGTTTGTATCCTCAAGCCTAATGCCACACTGTAAAGCATTAGTATCCTCCCCATAATCAAACTTCCACATATCATAATCAGCAAGTAACTTCACTATATACGGCATCTTTCTGTCTGGAAAAAAATAATCCCAGGTTAAAAAACACGCTGCCTGCTCTATATCTCTCACTCCCTTAATAGGTAAATGTCCATTTCTTTCAATAGCTGTCTTATGATGATCAATCCAAATAACATCCTGTGTTATTTTAAATAAACGCTCAAAACCCCCTTCTGCCTGAATAGAAAAATCAACTATAATAACCTTCTCCCCTTTCTTAATACTATCAAAAGGAAATTTCTCCTTGTAATTAATCGATATATACTTATCATTTGCTAATGTATAAATATCAGTTAACTTCTGATAAATAATCGCAGCAGAACATATTCCGTCCATGTCACTCCCATGATAAAAAACTTTCATGCTAAATCTCCAATTCTGTTAGTGCATCTAACTTCTCCTTAAAAGTACTATTCTCATCAACACAAGCTTCTTTACCCATCTCCTCCTCCAACTTCTTCTTCTCCTCAAGATACGCTTTCTTAAATTCAGGGTCTTCCAGTTCTTTCTTTAAAAAATACATATTCTTCTCCTCATAAATCAAACCTCTTAACAACGCTAAATATACCCTGGCATCTTTCAACCTGCCAATAACAGTCTCCTCAGATAGTTCCTTGTCCTTATTAATATAACTTAATAAGCCGTCCAAATGCTTCTTCAAGTAAATCCATAAAACAACCTTCGCTCCAACTTCCTCACCGCAATGCACACATTTAACTTCTTTCCCAATCCTCTTGAAATTATCTAACTGATCCCCAACAGTATATTCCACCCCCTTAGTAGAAACAATCTTCTGCTCCTCCTTATGCATACAGTTTAATAATACCTCGAATTCCTTATACGTCATGTTTTTCCCTCATCTTTCGCTTTATTAGCACTATCAATTATATAAAACGCTCCCGTAAAAATAAAAAGTATCACCACTATAGGAAAAACAGCACCTAAAAAAATCTCTTTCCAAAACCAATATTTAGCAATAATCTCAGCACTTTCACTATTTAATAAAATATTAAGCTTGCCCATCTCCTCTAATATCTCTTTCATAATTTATTCTCCATTCTATTTATTAACAAACTCTAAATTACCAAAATAATTAATATATAACATATTTATAAAGTACCTACTTTCCATATTTGATCTCCAATTTTACTCTCAAATCCATGTCCATAGTATCCATTATGACAATTATAAAGATGAAGATATATATCAAGTTTGTTTTTAGCAATAAGTCTAAATAATACTATATCGCCCTCTTCTAATACATTTTCAATAAAATATTTTGTATCAAAATTATATTGTTGAGTATCTATATTAAATTCTTGTTCTATTATTCTTTTTTCCTCAGTAGTACTTATAAACCAGCCAGCTTTTTCACAACAATGTTGCCTTAAATCATATCCTACAAAAACATTACTTTTATCTACAAAATTTACTTTTTCATTAGTTTCAAATATTCTCATTTTTTATTCTCCTTCTGAGATAATAAACTAATAATTTTAAAACTACCCTGATCTTCTATTCTCTTAATATATTTTTTATTAATCTTAATCTTTGTTATATTTCCATAATCAGAAATACCTATTACTCTCCCATATTCAATTTTATCAAATTGCAAAGAACATATTTCTTGAAAAGAAGATTTTTCATTATCCTGAAATCTTATTTCACCAGCAATATCCTTGTCATCATATATATCCATCTATACCTCCATTTTCTTTAAATTAATTTCCTTCCCCTTATTTAAATGCCATATAATTAAAGCATCTAATCGCTGGCCTTTAAATTTCTTCCAAATAGGTGGGATATTCACAATAACTCTATTATCATCTATATCAACATAACACGTTACATAATCAGTTGTTACATAATAAGATCTCATGTTTTATCGTCCCCTCTTTCTGGCTTCCCTGCATTTTTCGCACATCTCTCTGATCTCAACCATAATCTCCTCTATCACCTTACCCGCATGATAATTCGAAATAGGATGATGTAAAAAAATCTTACGTAATTTATTCTTCATGATCATACAAACATATAACTTGATTTTTTTCCAATCTCTTTACTCTAACAACTAAAAAACTAATCGCTAAGCCCATTAAGATTAAAGCAATATCCATTACCACTAAAATAAAAGTTAAAACCCAGAGATCATCCATTTCTCTCTCCCCTATTTCTTCTTCAGTAAAATAACCTCATCTACCTTGTCATTATCATCATAACTCACTTCATAAGCAATCTCCTGCCCGTCAAAAATAGACTCAGCCGGCGTGCCCACAACCTCCCATAATCCTAATGTAAATACATCAGCTGCACCGTGAAATACAGCCCTGCCTGCCTTCACACCAGTACTATACCCCTGCGTAAAAGAAAAAATGTCATATCTTATGCCGTCCCTCACCTCACTCGAAATCGGATTGCCAAACTCAACAAGCAGCATCTTCCTCGGCATGCCCTTAACCAATAAATTCACATCCTTCTTTGCCGGCTGCTTAGCAGCCATCATAACAGCACAACCATTTAAAATAAAAGCCATACATACTCCCACTCCTATCAAAGCTAATCTCTTCTTCATCTCTTTCTCTCCTTTTTTTATATTCCTATAAATAAACAAAAAACTCATATCCCAATCCTTGTCTTGTAATCCACAAAGTCTATCAACTTCTTGATCTTAATAGCATGCTCACGTGCTTCTCTCCTCAATTCTTTTAACATAACCCGTACTTCCTGATAATCACTATAACTTAATCTCGCACTATTATTGTTATCTTTCTCTTTCTTAATAATTTCATTTTCCACTCTCTTTGTCTCCTTATTTAATAACCCGTTCATATTAAACCACCACCAAAACTTGTTCTGTAAGCCTATATCATACCAATCTTGCTCACTCTTCATCCCTCCTTATTCTCCTCCTTTGTCTTAGTGATCTTAATCTCATAATCCCCTAACTTAAACTTCTTCCTGACTTCTGCCCGTAATCTATACTCTATAAAAACACCACACTTACTGCATAAAGAATAAAAATAATCCACATCCCAAAATTGTACGGTCTCAAACTCACACAAACCATCCTTCGTCTGCCAGAAATCTATCTTAATGCCGCAGCCAGGACATAAACGCTCAAACTTAACTAAATCAAATCTGCTCATGTCATTCACCACCTTCTTTCCATAACTCTGCATTATACGTGTTAATCATCGGACTGTTAAACTCCAAAAAATCATACAATTCCGCTCTGCCAAACCAGCATCTCCTACAATACGTCCCAATAAAACTCCATCTATCCCCTTTTCTTATATATACAGGAATCCACTTATGACCTAATACTTTACATAATAATTTCATAATTCCCGTACCTCCATTAAAACCTCTCTCACCTCCTCACGACATTCCAAAGCCTCCTGCTCTAATATCAAAGAAGATTCCAATAACCGCTCACTCACTACCTTTACCTCTTTAATACCCTCTTCCAAAGCCTTCATCTGCTCCGTAACTTCCTCCAATACCTGCTCAGTTGTCTTCACCTCATCTTGCTCAATAACACTCTCCCTTACTACATAAATATGCTCCATCCACTCAAATGACTTGTGCCAGTCTGGAAGTTGAATAGAGTTCACGTTTATAGTTATAACAGCCCAACAAAGAATATAACAAACCAAAAGTCCTACTCCCTTTACCCCTGTTTTAATATCTTTATTCATCATCCCTCCTCCTTATATCTTTTTTGTAATCCATTTTTCAAAGATAAAAACATAAATCTCAAATACGCGCTAGGATATCTCCGGTTTACTTATCCACTCAAATGACTTATGCCATCTGGAAAACTCATTGATACAGTGATTAAATCTGCAAGTAAAACCCCTAATATACAAGCTAATATAATAATTATAAACACTAGAATAGTTATTTTATTTTCTTCGTTCATCACTCCTTCTTCTCCTTTTTATCCTTCTTCCTTCTCTCAATATCATTAATTAAATTATTGGCATAATCCCAGTTCATCTCACATAACCAATATACAAAATAAGATAACCAATATATAAAAGAAAAAAGAACATATTCTGTCAACAAAACTAAGCAAAAACAAAAACTCCCTCACCTCAGACTCATTCATCCTCCCCAAAACCTTGTCATCAATAACATAATTTCTATCTTTAACAAGTATGTCTTTCATGCCACCCCCCCCTATCTTTGTACAACATCAGCCTCTAACTTATTCCCGCACCACGGACAATACACAAACTTCTTACCAGAATAACCACCCCAACCATGCAATGCCTTCATAACAGTCCCAGCATTTAACTCGTTAATGTTCTCCTCCCAATCTCTACATTCACATTTCATAAGTCCTCCCAATCTTCACCACATAAATTTAAATGTGTTTCACATAACTTAAATAAATGCTAACTCTTTACCGTTCCATACACAATAAGTACACTCTCTATTATGTAATTCTTTAATAATATCTTTATAATTATTCAAAATATTATAATACCTTATACTTGCTTCTCTTACTTTCTTCATATTATCCATTACTAAATTAAGTAACTTACTCTTCTCTTTACGTATATCTTTCATTTCTTTAGATATAATCATATCTTTTAAATTAAAAGCTGCCCCCTTTACATTATTTATATCAAATAATCTTGAATGTTCAGCATCTAACCCCTCTCTTCTTTTGTTTAAATTATCTTCACTAATTTCTCTATTACGCGCAGCATTAATAGCTAATTGTATCTCAATCTCTAATTCTTCTAAAATACCAATATCTTTTACAGGTTGTAATAATCTTAATCTAATGTTAATTTCATTATCAGGTTTATTACTTTTTATATATTCAACACGTCTTTTATAATCAAAACACCATTCCATAAGCTTATCATGATGTACATGCCAGTAAAATCCAGAATTCATATAACCTCCTATATCAATCCCTCTTTTAATCAATCTCCAACTCTACCTTATTCACTAACTCAAGCAGCTCCCGTTCCTCTAAACTATTCCACTTATTTAATGTATTATTAAAAAAAACCATTAAATCATAACTTAAATTCACACATCGATTAATATTTAAAATAGCCACATCCTTCACTCCCCTGCCATCAACACACCCCGTCTTCACCGGTTGCATGCCGTCATCAGGATCTCCAGTAACCTCCAAAATCGCTATAATATATCTCTTCTTCATAATCTTCTACCTCATCAAAAACTTCCCCATGCTAAATATTACCATTAAACCTAACAATACTATCCCAGTGCCTAAACTAAGCAGTTTAATAACCATTTCTTCCTTTGCTACACCTTTATCATTACTTTCTATGCAACTAGCACACCACACTGCATCACTCCTCCAATAATCCCAAGCCATAACCTGTATGTCTTTTACTTGAATGCCAAACATTCCACACTTTTGACAATGACCTATATACCATTTATCTTTCGCCATTATGTCTACTCCTCTTATCACCCCTTTAACCTTCAATATTTCTTTTAATATCATCTATTTTCATATACACCTTTGTTAATACTTCAATATTCCTCTTTTCAATCATCTCAATCATACAATAATGTACATATAACCAAATCAAAACTCCAATATTAAATATACTTTGAACTATCTCAAATTTCGTCATTATATAACTCCTTTCAAAAGTACAATAGATCCATAGCCCATCCTACGCCTCCGCCCAGATGTCTGCCTGGCAGATTGCTTCTGCTAGCTTACTAGGGGCATAGCTTCCTGATAGAAAATGAACATTTCGATCTCTATTAGTTGTTATTTCATAGGCAGTCAGTACTGTTTCCTTAATTGTTTTCTCAATCTTGCCCTCATCCAACCGGAAAAGGCTATTGATTTCTTCTATAAGGTATTTGCAATATTTTGAATGAGTATAAACCAAATTATCTATATGACAATCCTCTTTAAACAAGCATCCTTTTTGCATATTGCAAATAATCTTTCTCAATTTCTCATTCCTGTTCATCCTGAGCCTCCTTCAACCTAGCCCTGGTTAGCATTTCTTTAATAATCTTTGCAAGTGCTTGTATTTTTGCTTCAATTATTCCGTGTAATTCACCAAGTGTTTTGCCATTAAATTCACGACCGTCAAAATCGTCAACGTCTTTTTCGCAGTCATAAATTAACATATTTAAGACTTCAAGCATTCTATCTTTATTCATCCCGAACCTCCTGTTCACCTTTTAGACATTTATCCCCCATACATTGAGCGCACCAGGCTCCATGGACGAAGCAAACGTTATCCTTTACAAACCCACATTTTTCACACATCTCCATGTCACTCCTCCTTCAACTCTTTTGCGAGTTCTAAACTAACTACCTGATTCTCAATGTTCACAATGATAATGTTTCTCTAACACTTCTTGGATTAGTTCTTTTACTTCATCCCTGTTCATCCTGAGCCTCCTTCTTACATTCAACCCAATGAAGAGTTAGCCCTCTAATAGGCACAAAAAACGAACCTTGCATATTTTTTATAATCCCATCAGCTAGAGTATCCGGCACTTCAATCGTAAGACATGCTTTATCTCTTTTCGTTTCTCGGTCTACCTTTAAAATTTTGTACTCGTTCGAAAAAGACCTTTGCCACGGCAAAATACTAACAACAGAAGTTAAAAATATACTTTTCTCTTCACACTTTTCTTTCATTAACCCCCCCTTATGCAGTTCCGGTCTACACTGACCGCACATGCAGTCTTTTAAATGCGTATCTCCAAGTTCAGTCATCCTGAGCCTCCTTCAATTGCTTTCTATACACGTTACACAACCAGTCCCTCTACAGGCTGGGCATTGTTTTGAAGTGTTTGTTGATATTCCTATTTCCAACACCCTTCCTGTACCATTACAACTAGGACAAATTATGGGATATGTTCTCATGCTTCCTCCTCCTTAATATACTCAAATGGTCTTTTTTCTCCAAGCATTCTCATTGAAGCGTTGCCTGCGCTTTGAGAATTATCACATTCTGGGCAACCAGAAATGTAAGAAAATTGAAAGAAATCCCGCCTCTTTCTAAATTCTGTTTCTTCCCCGATAAAATTACATTTATTGCATTTTACTTTCATCCTGAGCCTCCTCATATAGCAATGTTCCTTTCGGTGTTCTCCCTGTGTAAACAAATTTAACTTTCTCGTGATTGTTTTTAGTAAAGTGGTTCATGTTTTCGTCACAGTACATAAAGGTATGTATAAAACATCCAGTTTGCACTGCAACGTAAATCTCCTTTTTCCACTCTTCAATGCTTTCATTTTTAAAAAACCCTTTTCTATCCTTTAGTCGTATTCTCATCCTGCGCCTCCTGTCCCCTGTTCATCCCTCCTCCTTATTTTTTTGGGGTTAATGAAAAGTCTGGAATATAGCCATTCTCATCGTAATACTTTAAAAGCTCATTATAAAAATATTCCCTACCTTTTTCTGCTTCTGGGGTAACTTTAAATGCCTTGTCAAGTTCCGTATTTATTGCATCTCTTAACTCGTTAGGGACTATACATATCATCCCGCCTCTGTTAGTATGTAAATATCCCCACAATTTATTCATCCTGCGCCTCCTTCAATAACCCGTTTTTCTTGAGGTAAAGCCACATTTTAGCTCTGGCGTTTGCCTCTGTATTTGTCCTAGTAATAGTCCATAAATCTCGATTGTTTAAACCACATGGAAAAGGCGTTCCAAAATGTAAGCTGCAAGCATACCTCTCTCTCGTTTTCCCTGATACAATCCCAAAGGGCAATCTCTCCCCAAGCTCCGCAACTGTGGGGGCAGTACACCATTGGTTTCTAATATTTAATACAGCCTCAGCAGCAGTGGCACACTGCCCAAGTTTTAAATGCCAGCTATTATCATTGTATATTTGCCACCACCAAACACCCTCCTGCGGATACCCGTTCTCCTTCAACTCTTTTGCGAGTTCTAAACTAACTACCTGAGTCTCAATGTTCATTCCAGCACCTCCTTTTTAATCTTTGTACGGATAATTGCTGGCCTTGCCCACTCACGCTGAAATCTTTCCCACTCTTTGTCATATATCTTGCTAGTTGAGGGTTGATATAGCTGCGCAAATGGCATGCACCCAATTCTCAAAACTTCGTATAATCGTTCCGTTTCTTCAGCAATATCTTTGCCGATTAAAACATAACAGTAGATTTTATTCCTGTTAAAACCTCCAGTTGACAATAAAGATACTGCCCTGGCTAAAGAGGGTAGCGCATTATGAGAATCACAAGCCAACCATAATGTTTTAATCCTTAACGATCTCAACCAATCAACAACATTAGGCGTAATAAGTGCTGATTGTAAACCACCTTTGAACTCAATCTCTCTTTGTGTTTTGAGCATTTGTGAAACTTTTCTTAAATGTTCCCAAGAGCAAGCAAGGATATTATTATCCTGCACAATATTCCCTGCTGGGAAATCATCAAGTTCTTTTAAGTCCTGCTTAACTAAGCAAAATTCGCAATCATTGGGGCATCCACGAGAGGTAATTGTAACCCCTTTTTTTAAATACATACCAGCAATAAATGGTTCCCTGGATTCTCCGTCTATTGCTGGGCCGCCTATCTTTACGTTATCATGCTTTAGTTCCCATGCTTCTTTCCATTCATAGGCTCTTTCTATATCCCACGTAAAGGTAACAGAAATATGAATTTCGTCATATTCATATTTCTCAACCCACCATGGAAAGCATCCAAAGTAAATACCTTCGCCTGTCGGACTCATCGAAGTTTTTGTAGGGAATACACGCGCTATCTTCATTTCAACACCTCTTCCACCGCGTTCATTCCAGAATATCCTCCAGATGTGATTTTTCACGCTCTAATTTTGCTAGTTGTTTGTTTACTTCCACCCATCTTGGAGAAGCTCTATTTAACTTCCTCTCTTTAGCTTCCTTTCTTCTGCAAATCAAACAACCTAAAGAGGCATGCTTTACACAAACCCCAGGGTCTCCCCATTTAGAGTAAGGTGGCATATAAACTATGTCTATTAGGTTCATTTCCCCTCTCCTCCCCATTTTGCAAAACCATTTTTATGCTTTCATTAGCCTTCTATATATGCGATGTGAAGGATATCGTGGGTCTGGTGCTTTTTCTCCGACTCTTGTTGCCTTAACCCAGATTGGTTCATCTCTCCATCCATCTCTACACATATCAACTTCATCTCCGTCTTGTATAATATCGCCTTTTTTTAGGTAATAATATTTCATGTCTCCTCCCTTCTTACCTTCTTGACCATGAGGGCGTGGATTGCTTCCATGCGTTCACTAGAATCGTTCATAGTTCCACCATGCCTGAATCCTTCGTCTTTCCTATGCCCAGGTTTGAATCTTTTGCTAGCTTGCTCCCAGCGTACTCTTTCGTATTCTTTTAGCAGTTCTTTAATTGTTGGCAAACACTGCTCAAGGGCTTGAAGGGCTTGAGCATATATATCAGTACAGCCAATTTTGCTTTTTAAACCTAAGCTCTCCAGTTCCCCTCTTTCTCGGTAGAACTTGTCAAAAACCTCACGTGCGTTCATAGCTTCCCTCCAATTAACCCTCTAACCCTGCAAGACTGCATCAAGTATCATTCTCTCAGCAACTATTTTAAATTCTACTTTTCTGCATATTTCTATGTATCCTTCTCCCGTTGCAACATTGTTGCCTTCCTTGTCTTTATCTAAATATATTGCCACTTCACCAGTAGTTAAGATTTCAGAAGATAACACGAAACCATTATTTTCTAGCTCTGCGTACTTGTTGAAAACAGCCATCTTCCTTGTAGGAAAGGTCTCCCAATCAAAACCACGTTTTAACCTTGATGAGTAATTCTTGAAATTTATTAACGTTCCGATTACTTCAAACCCATTTCCAACACAAAAACTGCACGGGGGCGCAATGTGGCAAGAACAACATAGCTCACCATCGATACAAGAACAATCATCGCATCTGTCTGTTTCAAGGTGCGCACAAAAATCGCATTTTTTAACATAATTACCCCGTCCAGTTGCCAGTAGCATGTCGTACATGTCATCCCCAGTATATAAAACTGACCCCCCTTTAAACTTATGTATGCTCATTTCTCCTCCCCCCTTACCTTCTTGACCATGAGGTCGTGGATTGCTTCCATTCTTTCTTTCGTATTGTAAACTGACTTGCCGGAAAAACTTTTCTTCGTTTGCTCCCAGCGAGCCTTTTCATATGCCTTTGTCATCTCGTCTATGGTCGGCAAGCACTTCTCAAGGTCTTGGAAGGCATGATTTAAGTCTGGCTCCTTTCTATACTCTCGTAACCCACCTGAATGTGCACATTCCCATAAGCGATCCAAAACTTCTCGTACGTTCATTTCAGTGCCTCCGTGGCGGCTTTATTACCAACTCAGTACCGCCTTGAAATTGCATTCTTGCAAACCAAGAATAAATATTCTCATCCGTTGCTTCTTCCCAATTACAATTTGTGCATTCATATCCCCCGTTATGTATAGAATGAGCAAGATCAGTGCTTTTGCAGTTAGGACAGCACCATTCAGAATTAAAGTTCATTGAACTTTGAGTTATCTTTGTCATTTTAGTATCTCCTCCGCGTTCATTTCAGCACCTCCTCCACGTGCTTTTTGCAGTCAGCACATCCTTCGTTGTATATTTCCCCATATCTAAATATGAGTTCCTTTTTCGGCCAATCATCAAGCAAAAGGGCGCGGAGGTCTTTAAGAAACAAGTCAACATCAATTTCCGTATACCATTTCTTGTGAGGATTATTCCTCATATCGTAAACTGATTCCATAAATTCTTTTATAAACTTCCGTGCGCTCTTTGGGTTCATTCCGCCTCCTCTCCTCGTTTACCGGCATAGAGTACAAAAGGTACTCTGCAGTTATCTCCAACGTGAATAAACATAGAGCACCCCGCTGGAATAAATATATTGAGAATTCTTTTTATAAGCTGATTATCAAGATGCCCGGAATTAAAAAGAATATGTACATCCATCACAGGACATCCGAAACCCCGGCCATCATCTTTATCATTCCAGTGAACGCAAGAATAACAATAGCTTTCTTTGAAGCTTTCTCCTTCTGAACTATTTGAAAAATAAGCCATTATAAATCCTCTTTTTTTTTAAACCGCAAGCAGTTGTATCTCTACTTAATAAATCGCCGCATGGCCGAATCCCCCACCCCAGACAACCTGACGCTAACCACGCCACCTGCGGCTGTGTTTTTTTATAGGATGTCAACATAATCCACTATAGTAACCTCCTTCGGATAAACTTGTTTCATAGAAGAAAGAACTAAATTATTTATCTCTTCTTCGTCTAGCGCAGGTTCATCCCCAAAATTAGTTATATCTGTAAACTCAACAAAAATATCCATTAGTTTTACAACCCGTTTAAATAACGTATACCAACGGTGTTTATCCCTGCCATATTCTTTAAGAGATTTCTGCTCTCTGAGAAGTT
>Ga0180007_10001277_pt1 | contig 35577 bp, 37 predicted proteins | sample MM_PC_MetaG_FD_121122 | JGI IMG/M metagenome (GOLD analysis project Ga0180007, IMG submission 121122) | Groundwater microbial communities from the Aspo Hard Rock Laboratory (HRL) deep subsurface site, Sweden - MM_PC_MetaG | ecosystem: Environmental > Aquatic > Deep subsurface > Groundwater... | reverse complement strand
GACCAATCGGACCAATCGGACCAATAAGACCAATAAGACTATTTATGCACGACAACGATATAGATTACGAACATATCCTCCGCGCATACCGCTCAGATCCGTACGGCTATGTGGATATCTTCACATCCCATACCGGACGGATCCGCTTTCATGTGCGGCTTGACGACAAGGTGGAGGGGACCACAGGCACGTGGCATCATATACCCGGCACGCAACTCTTCACGCTCCGCCGTGAAAGGAACAACAAGCCGATACATTCCACCTCAAACGGTGTCGTCTCCTTTATCCGTGACGACCTGGAAGGCCAGTTTGTCGAGGCCTGCGAGAAAATCATCACCATCAAGCATCCATTGAAGAAGCGGGAAATCATCGAGCAGATTCTGCGTGAGGTCCTTCTGCCGTTTCAGGCGCCGGAACGGGCCAAATATTTCTTTTCCATGGAAATTCAATCCCGCGTTGAAAAGTTCGGGCAGCGGTCGGTGTCCATCAAACCGGGGGATGAACTGTTCACCATGTCGCTCATGAAAAGGGATACCCCGGTTTATTACCATGGAGCGCCCGGCATTATCCATTCCGTCTATTTTCAGCCGGGCATATCCGTTGATCAGGGAGAGCCGCTGATCGGCATCTGTCCGCCTGACAAGCTGCCGCTTATTGAAAAAATCATTACCCGCGTTAAAGTTGAATGGGAATAATTTCGTATCCGCATCCCTCTGCCGTACAAAACTATATAGCTGCCCTGGAGATAGATCGCCGAAGCCGTCTTTTGCCCCAAAACCGGGTGAAGACGGTTTTTCGATATGGAGCCATTGCCGGCTCCCACATTCACACCTATGCCAGCCTGGAGCGGGGCATGGATCAGGCCCGGCAGCTCATTGATCACTATGAGCAGCAGGGTCGCTCCTTTCCCAGCGGCATGGTTATCCTGGCGGAAGAACTCACCGGCGGCAAAGGCAGGTTCCAGCGGTACTGGCATGCCCCGGCCGGGGGGATCTGGATGACCATGGTCTTTGTCAATAATCTCCTGCCGGAAGTGAGCCGCCTGCTGCCTCTTGCCGCCGGGGTGGCCTGCTGCGAAACGGTGCGTCAGTTCGGTGTGCCGGCCCATGTCAAATGGGTCAACGATGTGCATGTCCAGGGCCGCAAGGTGGCCGGTATTCTCATGGAAACCCTGTATGGCAGCAGTTCCGGCGAGGAGTATATTCTCATCGGCGCAGGATTGAATGTCAATAATGCTGATTTCCCGCCGGAGCTTGACGGGCTGGCGGCGGCAATGGCCGGCCTCTGCGGCCGGAGCCTTGACCTGGGTTTGGTGGCCACGGATTTGCTGGCGAAGTTCTGCTGGAACATCGGTCTGTTGTATCTGCAGGAAGAGTTGCAGCTGGCAGAGGCTAAAAATTTGCTGCTGGAGAGAGAACATTTTATTCTTAACAGGTGGCGCGAGCTCAGTGACTCATTCGGCCGCCGGGTGATGTTCGGCTATGACGTGCAGCAAAGGCCCCAGTATGAGGCGGAGGTTCTCGGCCTGGAGGAGGACGGGGGACTCAGGCTCAGGCATCTGGAGGATGATGTGGTGGTCACCGAGTACGGGGGGGAGATCGTCTATCTTGATTGATTTGTCGTTGTGTAGACTTAATCAGAAAGTCTTTGCATATAAGACGTAATCAAATCTGACATTCATAGTAGACATCCTAAGTTTGGAAAGGCACACGAGCGGTTAAGATTGGCAGGTCGAAGTTCAAACATAAGTGGCAGGCAATTTTCAACAATCACCTGCCACCGTTAAATTTGACCTTCTCGCAAAACACCTCAACATTTGGAAGATTGTCTTCGCTATATCTTCGCATTGCCAATATTGATGCATTCGTAAAAAGTCGTCACCCCGGTGAAAACCGGGGTCCAGAAAGTACTTAACTTATTGAAAATACTGGATTCCGGCTTTCGCCGGAATGACGGAAAAAGATGAATTTTGACTTTTTACGAGACCATCAATATTAAGCCATAGAATGCCCCCAGCTATAATTCCGCCCCTTATAGTTGTTCCAAAAGGAAAAAAACAAAAAAAATGATTATTTTTTTTATTTAAAAGGATACGCTCTACTTGCTATTTCGCCATTTTGTGAGTTGTTATTTGCGATTGCTCCAATATTTGGGTCGGCGTTTTTGATGAGCAACTGCAATTACTCGTATGACATCTTCCTCAATTACGTAAAGAAAACTGTATGGGAAACGACCGAGTAACTTCCGGCGAACATCTTTGCTGACTAACTGGTATGCTGTTGGACGAGCCAGTATTTCTTCTATTGCTTTTTCAATAGTATCAAGAAAAGAAGCACCAAGACCAAAGGACCTGCTCTCGTAATATCGAGCTACTTCATCTACCTCGGATTCAGCCTCTTCATGAAAAGTTAGATACATCATACGATAGCAGCTCGTACCTTTTTAAGAACTTCATCAGCTGGAATTTCTTTTGCTTTGCCTTCTCTCAAATCCCTAAGCCGTCGTTCTGCTTCAGCAACCCACAATTGAAGATTCTCTTCTTCGGAAGGCGCATCCAAGCTTAACAGTAACTTTTCTGCAAGACGAGCTCTATCATCAATTTTCAACCTCATTGTTTCAGATTCCAGTTGATTAATATTCATGGTATTCTCCGAATATTTAAGATGTTCAATTTCCGCCTTAAAGTGGCTCATAAATTTTATCAGATTCATACTCATAACGCCGCCAGATTTTTCTTTCCTTTATTCTGGCAAATACTCTCCTTCCAGCACAACCATAACATTTATGGCGTTGCTCAATGCCTAATGCAGATACTTTAGCATAAAATGTACCGGAAAACCAAACCGGGCATCACGTTTATTGGATTTTAAAAGGAAGGGTCAAAACTGCTTTTGGCTTTTGATTAGCCTTTTTTGAATTAGAAAAGTCAACGGCAGACTTGACCCCTTCCTTTTCCTTATTTGATCACTTCCACCCGGATAAATCCGCGCTCAATATCACTATGAATCTTGCCGCCGGCAACCGGGGCCGCCTCACCTTTACGGATGGTCCAGGCCCGACACTCATCTTTACCAACCGTATAAAAGGACATCAAGCCGAGTGCATCGTAAAGAGCAGCGTTGATCCGGTCCAGGCTGGGCATGATGACACCCATTTCTTTCATAAATTCAAGACGCTCTTCTTCATCTTCAATGGCAGCGATTTCCTTTTCTATCTCACAAGATATACTGAAAACTCCACCTTCCTGCTCTTCGCCCAAATCATCTTCGGAAACATTATACGCAAACAAAATGGGCTTCCGGGTCATTAAATCAAGACTTCGGATGGCCGCCTCTTCATGGGGCTGAAGAGCAATGGTTGACAGGGGCTTTTCAGCCTCCAATGCCCCGTTGAAGCGAAGGAGTATTTTTTCCTCCAGGGCCTGGGCCGTAGTCTGCCCGGCTTTCTTTTCCTTTGTTAAACGCTGGAGACGCATATCAACAAGCTGCATATCAGCAAACAGCAGTTCATCTCCTATCATAGCCTTGTCACGCTCAGAATCAATCGACCCGGACGGATGATAGACCGCGGACGACTCAAAGGAGCGGATTAGCACAAACAGCAAATCACTGCGCAGGGCTGGGGCCATCCATTCCCTGGCCTTGTTGTTTTCCCTAATATCTGGACACAATACAATCTGGTTTTCTGCGTATGTTGTCTTCTTCGGATTGTACATTGAGCTGAGGACATCAATCCGCTTGTCACGGATTGGGGCGACCCCTTCTAACAACTCTCCCGGTTTCATTGCCCCGGACACATCTCGACCAGTCAGCAAGGTAAAAAGTGTTTTCTTCCCTGATTGGGCCAAACCAAGTAATGCTATTTTCATTTTCTTTCCTTATCTTATCAAGAGTGCTCGTCAATTTTATGTGCAACCTCAGTAGATACCTTCACTTTGAGTCATTGAAACAAGTGAGTATTTTTTAGGTGGCAATCTCCACTACTCACATTATAGCTGATTGTAGAAAGCTCAACCGGAAAATTGTTTGATTTTTTCAGATGTTCGATGTGGCAATCTCAAGGGCTGAACGATAAAATCTTCGGCTTGTCTGCAGCATATTTTTGTTGGAATTATGTATCCTGTCCCCGGAACGCCTAATGGATGTTTTTTCCCCCATCAGTAAAGAAGTAGAAAAGAATTTCCCCAAACAGCTTGCCGGAGTGGGCAGGTCCAGGCGTCAGAGAGTCTTCAGACAGAATCAGGGGATGACGGAGGAAAGGAAGACCCCTCTATCAATGGGTCTCCCTTTTATTGCACCTACCGCTTGAATTTCTTTTTGAAACCCAAAATGCTAACAATTCCAGAGGCTAAAAGCCAAATAGCAGCGGGAACGGGAACAACCGTCGTCTTATTTGTTAATTCTTCAATTTTGGGAGCATTATCTGTATACCAATCAATTTCCTTCACACATCCGATGCCTGGGACAAGATAATCATACCAATATGGGCTAGCATCACTCGGCTTGTTTCTTCGAACAACGATGGCTTGGTAAAAAATATCATCTCCATTTATATCTTGTCCAAAGTAAGGGACATGAATATTTTCTGGCGGCATTATCTCGTTAAAAGTATCTCCTGACAACCATGTTGTTCCCGGGGACGCATTAAGAAAGACAACGCTTTCATTTGTGCCACCTGTCCATGCTAAAACAGCGTCCTCAGTCGACCTCCAATAAAAGTCTGCAATATCGCCATTATCTCTGTAATTCCATCGGCGAACTTGAAAATAATTCTGAGCACCCAGGGTTACTTCCGCCAACACATCCAATGTTACCGGCCATGTATAGTCATTGACATCAGTCCGTGAAAATTCATAACTCTCAGAAATCTGAAATGGCCAGAGCTCGGCAGCATTGACATGGGAAGTAATAAAACAACACAAGCACGCAATTGTTAACACTCTGAAATTATTTAACATGATTAAATTCTCCTTTCTTTGTTTCTGGTTTAATTTGAAAGCGGAATAGACTATTAATCTGCCGGGCGCGGCAGAGAATTTGAAATGACAACTGAAAATTGACTTCCAGCTCTTCTGGAAGTGGGATATAAGAGGATTTCGGATATAAAAGCATAGACTAAATCTCCCATCCACCAGTTTTGACGTCGTCTTTAGCCTTCCGACACTTCATCGATGGTTCACTTTCGTTCGTCTTCCCGAATTATACCTGTCAGAATCAACGTTGTGACTTTTCCTCAACGCTCACCACCATGACTTTTAACCACAGAAGCTTGAGGCGGTTTGAAGCCTGCTCCTGTAAGCCGGCTTCGAGGGGCCTGCCTCATCTCCTACATAGTTACTACGGCAGCGGTTCCCTAAAAAAAAAGATACCCGCGTCCTTCGTGGCTCACGGCAACCTGGCTACTTAAGAAGATTCGTGGTTTTCCGTCCCCACCTCGCGGAAGGTTTGGCTTTATCCAATTCCAACCCTAACGTCCTCCGGATGAGCTGCGAGGATAGTTGCATCGCGGCATGGCGTAGCTATGCCAGCGAGCAACCACCGCAGTCAGCTCCATTTGGATTGATAGGCGGAGCACATGTGCGCTCCGGCTGGCAAGCACGATGAAGCACAGCGCATCCGGTGGATGTTAGGTCGGAGCGCGCAGCGGTCCAACCTATCAACTCTTTATGAGGCCAGTCTCATTTTGTCAATGTGCAAATTGTCGCATCTGTTTTAGGTTATGGCCACAGTGAAAGATTCGCATTGGCAAGGGTAATGATTGGTGGAATAAAGCAAGTTGAGATGTTCCTGATCTTGGAAAAGCTGATAGGGAGGCACCTGATCGAAGATCACCTTCAGGGTAAATAAATTTTCTGAACCGGAAATAGCCGATGGGATTCAAACACGGTCAAGATCGATATTCTATCAGAGTGGACTTGGTAGACAATCCGATAATTTCTCTCTATAACCTCTCGAATATCATCACGGGATAATTCCGGTACTTTTCTTCCGGCAAAAGGTGGATGGACAATATTTCTGGCTTTTGTCCTGAGAAGGTCAATCCAGTTTTTTGCTGCCGTCACATCATCCTCCGCGATAAAATTCCGGATTGAGATCAGGTCATTTTTAGCAGTTTCAGACCATTGCAGTTTCATCCAGAGCTCTGTCCAATTCCTCGTCTGTTAATACGTGCCCCTGCTCTATATCAGCCAATCCGCTTTTTACAGCATTGTAAAAGCGATTTTGCTCGGAAAGGGAATCAAACTCCGCAGGAGAAATAAGTACACCTGCCGGCTTACCATTCTGGGTTATTATGATTGGCCTGCGTGAAGTTTGGACCTGGCGTAACATTTTCGAAGCATGACTTTTAAAATCAGACAACGACACAATGTCTTCTGATACTTGAATCTGTTTCATCTCGGACCTCCATTGAATGCAGAATATAAATTAAATATAGACCCGAATTTAATGTTTTTCAAGTAGATTTCGGTTTCCAAAAGCGACCGGCACTCTGACGAAAACAAAATCCTGCCCCGGTCTAACAACTTAATAACCCCCAAAAGGACGAATTCTGACGAATTCTGGGGACGCCTTACTTAATTCAGCAGTCCGTGGTGTCAGGCTTTCACATACACCCCATGGGATGTATTCTTTATTTTCCCCTGCTGCTTTAACCTATGCACTATGCTATACAGCTTGGTCTTCGAATAGCCGGTTTTTTCAACCAATTTTGCTATAGTGATACCTGCTTTATTGGCAACGATTAATTCAACAACCTGGCCGGTAGCAGTTTTAGAGCCTCTTTTAGAAACCTTTACTTTTTGGCGGGCATTTGGTGAGTTGCCCAAAATGTCTCTATTTTCTTTTTGGGAATAGAGGCTCTTATCCAGCTCCGCAGGGTTTGAAATTTTTGGGATATTTTTCCGCTTTCGAGGTAACGCAATGGGCTTGGCTATTTTTTTCACTGCTGACTTCTTACGCACCGCCGTTGTTCCGTTGCCGGCAAAGTCAGGTTTATTGTCCAGGTCAATGCCAAAAATGTCGGCAAGGTCGGCATCAGCTATAACCTTGGCACTCTTTGTTTTTGTTTTTGCCAGCAGTTCCTCTGTTTTATCTTTTACCGCTCGTGTAATAAGATCACCAGTATCTGCTCCCCGTAATTTAAAAAATAAGGAAGGATCTTCGTCAAATCTTGCGCCGATTCCATAGAGAGCAGCTGCGACATGTTTACACATGGAGGCCCAGTCAGGACAACTGCAATCAAAACTGATAGCCTGCGGACTTGGGAATAATCCTTTCTCTTTAGCGAAAAAGATATCTGCCAATATTTTGGGAAACTTTCCAGCAAGCAGGTCCTGCAATGATTTCAATTGCCCTTCACACTGTTTTTTTATTGCGCTCCAGTTGGCCTGACTGATGGCTTGAATTTTTATTTCCACTTCATAGGGTCTGGAAGTTGACCCCTGGACAAGAGCAGTTACTTTCCCGGTATCTATCTTGAGGTCAAGGACTGCCCCGTGGCGGACATAACTCCTGCCCCTGCCGATACGATTGGCATAGTCCGCGTACCGTTCAAGATTTTTATTCCACGACTTTCCCCACCAGGTGCGGGCCAGAATGTTGTCTTCAATAACAACAGGCTGGATGTCCGGATTTTTTTTCCGAAGCTGTTTTAATTTTTTCTCTGCCTTGGCCTTTTTTTCGGCAACGGAAACATAACGCGGATATCCCCAATAGCTCATAATGTTCTCGACTAAATAAGTTATGATGAATTCGTAAAAAGTCGAAATTCCTCATTATTCGTCATTCCGGCCACCGCGAAGCCGAGAGCCGGAATCAAGTATTTTCAATGAGTTAAGTACTCTCTGGACCCCGGTTTTCACCGGGGTGACGACTTTTTACGAGACCATCAAATTATAGTTTCAACGTAAACAGTTCAAACAACGCCTCATTGCTCATCTCGGTTATCCAATTTTCACCGGACGCCGCGACAACTTCATTGGACAATTTTAACTTCAGCGTAAGCATTTCGTCAATTTTTTCTTCAATAGTGCCTTTGGTCAGGAACTTATGGACCATGACATTTTTTTTCTGACCAATACGAAAGACCCTGTCCGTTGCCTGGTTCTCCACCGCCGGATTCCACCACCGATCAAAGTGAATCACATGATTGGCTGCAGTCAGGTTGAGCCCTACCCCACCTGCTTTTAATGATAAAACAAAAAATGGTACATATTCATGGCCTTGAAATTTTTCGATGAGTTCTTTTCGTTTTCCAACAGGAACGCTTCCATGAAGAACCAGCCCTTCCCTCTTAAAAATGGTTGCAAGAAACCTGGACAAAGGCCCTGTCATTTCCTTGAATTGGGTGAAGACAAGGACTTTTTCCCTTTTTTCGTAGATCGTTTCGCAGATCTCCCGCAGCCTTTCGAACTTACCACTCTCTTTTTCCTCAAACAGGTCCAGACCAAGATACTGAGCTGGATGATTACAGAGCTGCTTGAACTTCATCAGGGCTGATAAGATGAGGCCTTTTCTTTGCATCCCCTCTGCATTTTCGATAACCTTTCTGATCCCCTGTATGATTTCACTGTAGAGTACAGTCTGTTTTTTGCTCATTGCAGCCCAGGTTTTCACTTCCACCTTGTCAGGCAGATCGGAAATAATCGACTTATCGGTCTTTAAACGCCTGAGTATGAAAGGACTGACGACTTTGCGCAGACCGGCATAACCATTCGGGTCATCGGCAAGTTTTTTGGTAAAGCCGGCAAATTCTTTTGCATTGCCAAGCAGTCCAGGGTTCAGAAAATCGAAAAGGCTCCAGAGATCAGACAACCTGTTTTCAACCGGAGTGCCGGTCATGACAAGTCTGTTGTTGGCGGACAGTTTTTTCACCGCCTTGGTCTGCTTTGTTCCAGGATTCTTGATGGCCTGCGCCTCATCTAGAATAACGTAGTTCCAGGAATAGTCCTGAATCCAGTTATATCTCTGCACCAAAGCGTAAGTGGTTATAACCAGATCCAGTACGTCCAGTTTTTCCGGACTCAGGTCAAGGGCCTTGTCTGGCTTATGAAGATCGGGGTGGGCGGCAAAACATGCAAGGCTCGGGCAAAATGACTGTATTTCATTGATCCAGTTTGAGAGCAGTGATGCCGGTATGACCAGTAAAGATGCCCCGGCTGTTCTTGCCGCTTTCTTATCTGCTATCTTCAGTGCATTGAGAAAAGCAAGAACCTGCACGGTCTTCCCCAGCCCCATGTCGTCCGCCAGGCAAGCGCCAATCTTCATTTTATGCAGGTAATAAAGCCAGTTCAGACCAACCTGTTGATAGCCGCGGAGTTTGGCCTTAAATGTTTTAGCGGTTTTGACAGTGTCCATTGCTTGTGGACGGTGCAATTTGTCAAAAACTGATTGCAGCCATTCACCATTAGAGACACCGGTAAGCACTTCTCCACTCTCAGTGCCAAGCAGTTTCTGGGGGTTGATGGAAAGACGCATGGCATCAAGAAAGCTGACACCTTCCTCTGAGTTCAGTTTCCGGGCGTTTTCATATGCATCCAAAGTCTGTTGTAATTTTTTCGGATCAACGGCAACCCACTTATTTTTCAGAAAAGCCAACCCCTCGGACTCATGAAGCAGTCGACGGGCCTCTTCCTCTGATATTTCAGTATCACCAATCATGAGCCGGGGCCTGAAATCAAGCAGGGCATTCAGGCCAACCATAGACGGTGTTTTCTCCCCTATACTGACATTTATACCGATGTTTGCGGCCTTGCCCTTCCACCAGTTGGGGATGCGACAGAGAATACCTGATTTTTCGTAAAGTGGTATCTCCCGTAAAAAGGTAAACGCTTCTTTTGAAGACCAGGCCAGTGGATAAAACAGCTCACCAGTATCCCGCAACTCCGCAACCAGCTCGCTCTGTTGCGCAGCTTCATCTACAGTAACAAGAAGCTGAAGAAGTTTTTCATTGTCGCCTTCGTATTCTTCCAAGGCATACTTTAATGGCAGATGCCTGGACTCCCCTTCATCATTCAGCCTGGTTGAATACGTGGCAAGAAAAGCAAATGGGGCCTCGTGATTCTTGTTTTCAACTAAGTGAAAATAGATCCTGCCAACCAGGTGCACATCAGGGCTGTATTCTTTGACAAATTCTTTAACAGAACCATCATATGCTTCAATTTTTCTGGAAAAAATGTCATGAAGCGTATCCCACAATGCGAGAAACACCTCTTCATGCAGATACTCCCCCCCAGGCATTAAGGGTACCGTTTCGACAAGCTCGGTGATTTCCTCCTCGGCAAGGGGTATGACAATCTCACCGCGCTGTTCTTCAATATCAGGGGTTAAACTGAGTTTACGAATGAAAAGGCCTGAGAATCTACGCCAAAAGCTCAGCGATGGAGAGAGATTTATTTTTTTATTGCAAAAGCCAAGGTAAAAAAACCAGCTGTCGGAGTCTGCTGAATACCGCTCAAATATTTCATTCTGCAATAATTCACTGTATTTGCTGATTTTCCCGGCAGCCGGCACCCATTCAAGCTGGATTGTGCCATCAGGCATCATTACAGCATCAAGTTCATCTATCACCCTTATCACCGTCATTAATGTTTCAGGCAAGTTCCAGTTGCGCGTAGTCAAGCCTGAGTGTTTTCAACCCGTGGCGGGGGAAAAAAACGTCCACCGTCTTTTCTCCTGATATTTTTTTGATCTGACCGTGGCCGAAGAAACTGTGTTTTACGGCCATTCCCGGAGAAAGCATCTTGGTGCTGGTAATTTTACCCGTGGCAGGAGAGGTTTCTGCCTGCGCAACCGTTGCTGTTTTTCCGCAGGAAACGTTATCCCTGTTCGGCTTTTCATCTCGTGAAAACCGTATGGCAGGCGCGCCATAGCCGCTGTAAACGCTGCTTACCCCTCTGACATTACTGATAAGACCTGCCGGCAGTTGAGCCAGAAATGGTGATATGGTGCAATAGTGGCGTGATCTGTCAGGCGAAATGATTTCCCGCGGATAGCTGAGGAAAAGACGCGATTTCGCCCTGGTTGCAGCCACGTAAAGCAGACGTCTCTCCTCTTCAAACTGCTCGGGAAAGGCCAGGCAATGGGCCGACGGGAATTTGCCGTCCGCCAGATTGATGACAAAAACCGTGTCCCATTCCAGCCCTTTTGCCGAGTGGATAGTGGAGAGAATAAGGGTCTTATTATCTTTAAGGGCAAAGGGGTCCGCCGTCAGTTCCGGCGGATCAAGGGACGCATCGTCAAGAAAGTCCTGCAGCGTCTGATAATCGCCGATAATCGTTTTGAACTGTTCCAGATCCCGGGCGCGGCTGGGATAATCATCATGGTAAAGGCGCTCGAAAACCGGTTGATAATACTCCATGATCCTTTCAAACTGTGAAAACGGGGTCCTGCAGTTGCCCAGGTCATAGAGCATCCGCACAAGCTCACCAAATTCGTTCTTCCAGGCCGGGGCAGTCGGATACTTGCTCAAGGCGGCAAGCGGATCATCGGCAGCGCCTACCGTTGCCACGATCTTCTGGGCGGTTTTCGGGCCGACCTTCGGCAGATGCAGCAGGATCCTGTGCCAGGAGAGGCTGTCGCGCATGTTGGCGATAAGACGCAGATAGGAAATGACATCCTTGACATGGGCCGTTTCCGTCAGCTTTAACCCGCCCCACTTTTCAAAGGCAATCCGGCTGTTGGCTAACAAAAGCTCAAGTTTGAACGAATGGAAACCGGAGCGGAACAGGACAGCCATTTCGTGATAAGGGGTGCCCTGCTCATTGAGATCAGCTATTTTTTTGGCCACATACCTGGCCTGCTCTCCTTCATCACGGGCGGCAAAGAGTGATGGTCTGTCTCCTGCTGCGATACTACTGAACAGCTTTTTGGGGTATCTTTCCTGGGCTTGCTCGATAATTGCGTTGGTTGCTTCCAGAATTTTCTGGCTGCTCCGGTAATTTTCCTCCAGCCGGATAATCTTTGTGCCCGGATAAATTTTCGGGAAATCCATGATGTTTCTGAAATCAGCTCCGCGAAAACTGTAGATGGACTGGCTGTCATCGCCGACCACCATGACATTATCATGATCTGTTGCGATGAGCCGTACGATCTGCGCCTGAATCCTGTTGGTATCCTGATATTCGTCCACCATCACATACTGAAAACGGGCGGAGATCTCATGGCGGACATTTTCATTTTCGGCCAGCACATCGCGGAAATTGACCAGCAGATCGTCATAATCCATAAGCCCGTGATCGCGCTTGAACTGCTGATAATGGTCGCGGATACGGCGCAGGTCATCAATGAATTCAGCAAGATGAATGTATTGGCTGGCAACAAGTTCATCAAAAGGATGCGATTTATTGACTGAGCCGCTGATGATATTCAAGATCACCCGTTTGGAGGGAAACCGTTTGCCGGTCCCGCTTAAATCAAGGGATGACTTGATAAGATTGATAATCCCCTCGGCGTCCGCCCTGTCGAGAATGGTAAAGTTTGAAGCATATCCCACATAATGACCATAGCGGCGCAGGAGCAGGTTGGCCACCGCATGAAAGGTGCCCCCCATGACCCGCTGACAGGTGTCATCAAGCAGGGTCGACGCCCTGCCCACCATTTGCTGCGCTGCTTTGCGGGTAAAGGTGAGCAGCAGGATATTGTCCGGGGCAATTCCTTGCTCCACCAGATGAACAAGCCGATAGACAAGGGTGCGGGTCTTGCCGCTGCCGGCCCCGGCAATGACGAGAACCGGACCATTTTTCGTTCTGACTGCTTCAAACTGGGCGGAATTCAGATCATTCGGGCCGATACGTGACTGCAAATGGCTGCCGGTGAAACTGTTTTGGGGGAAAAGACTTGTCTGTTCCATAGTTATGAACTATATATTTTTTTGGTTTGACCTGAACTTTCAAAAAAAGTAGTATAACAAATTACAAATGATATTCAATTGCTACGTACATTCATACAGTGAGGAGATTTTCTGAAAATGGCTGATTTGAACGAATTTTTCACGGATGATGCACTCCAAAAACTCTTCCCTGCCGGGCGGGCCAACGATTTTTTTGATGCCCTGTTTGGTGATGCCTCAGAAGGCGCCTATGATATCTCTCTAAAATTCAGTGGTTACCAGCCTGAAATGAAGGAACTGCATTTCCAACTGCATCTCACCCAGCGCCCGGGCAAATGTCTTGCCTGTAATCTGACCTATGGACTGCCTGAGGTCTTTTCCCGCCATCCGGTTATCAATATTAAAGGTCTGGTTGCAGAAATCAATAAACTTCTCGACGGGCAACTGAACTGCAAACAGTGGTCACTGATCAACACCAGATCCGTTTCCAGCGCCCTGCACATTATTCCGTTGGTTATTCAGGTGGAATAACGCAAAGCTGAGTGGCGCGGCAAATGAGCTTGCCTGTGGGCCGCCTGACGTTCTCCGCGTCCACTCAAGCGCCTTGTTCGAAATAAATACTTTCCTTTGCTTTGAATTCTTCTGGGATAAATTTTCGAAAAAATGGTGCGAGGTTTTGGGATATTTTTCCGAATTTAGAAAAATTGACAATATCATCACGGTAAGCAGCATCGAGCTTTACGACATCTCCGGGACCTGTCTTTGATTTAGCCACGGGCATAAGGATTTTCTTTTTCTTTAGAAAATCAACAAATGCATGAGCAAATTCCCGTTGTTCAGATTTTGTTCCTTTGGCGAGCGAAACATCTTGATGCGTGCCTGCAAGCCTTCTTTCGATGGTTTTCGTTACCTCTCTATACATGACGTCATAAGTAATTGCGCATGACTTTAAAATTCCATCGCTCTCTCGCAAGTGCGATAAAGAAGGTTTGGGGCATTATGCGCAAGAATTAATGTCGTCGTGTATAGCTGCTTCATACCATGCCTGTCCCAAAAGAGGGTTAAGATTTGATTGATTAATTACTCTTGACCCTTTTGTGTAGAGCCATTGCAAAGCATCATTTCCAGTTAATATTGCAGAAGTATTTTTTTCGTACTCATCAAATACAAAGATTGAAACTATTTCAGATTTTTCGAAATCACATCCTGAAATTATCGCCCCATCTAACGTTACTTGTTCAAGAATACAATCAACGAATTTTGCATTACGTATATCTGATTTTCTGAAATCAGTTCCAAAAGCAATGCAATCTTTGAAACATGCATTGCTTAAATTAAGCCCTGAGAAATCAAAATCGCTAAAATCTATACCTTCAACTGATACAGGATTTCCTAATAAAAATAGATTTTCCGTGTTTTTTCTAACCAACCCGAAAATAAGTTTGAAAAATGATTCTTTTATTGAAGAAAAGTGAGTTTCTCGAAATTTATTTCTCAATAATTCTACTAATTCTGGTTTAAACTCACATAAACCATGAAAAAAATCTGCTACTACGTCTGTAACAATTACGTCCTCAAGGTGAAAATATGATCGGCCGGTAAGAAGATGGTCAGCGAACGCCTCCGCCACAAGAAACTCTCTCAAACTGTTGTGGGAGAAACCAACATTAGATTCTACATCGTCCTCGTCGATAGGAATATCGACCATTCCAGAAGTATCTCTAAACTGTCCTTCTGTCGTTAGTCCAGAATGTCTTCTGCATGTTCGATAATAGTTTTCTGATAATTGTGAAGGAGTATCGCTTTTGCGAATTTCTTGATAAAATATTTTGTTTACAAGTGATTTAATATCGTTTGGATTCGCAAAAAATGATCCCTCTTTTCTTTGAAGATAAAGTGCAAATTGCCTAAGCCAAATAAGCCGTTGTCCTGTGGATAAAATTCCAATTCCTTGATCTCTATAAAGTAAATTATATAAAACAATCTCAAATATTTTTGCCTCATTGAGGTTGTTGATATCTTCAGGAAGAAGTGGATATCCTTCGATAGTTTTTGTTTCTTTATTTCCGGAAAGAGTTGTAGCTACAGTTGTGAGCAATCTGGCAATTACAGCTTTTTGTGAAATATTTTCAAGGTTTTGGAATTGTTTAAATAGGGAAATTAGCTTTTTATAAGCTTCACTGTGATCACCAAGAACGGTTGAAAACAATTTAATCCTTTGTTGGTTTGTCAAATCCTGAATGCGACAAAATTGTATTTTTTCCAGCCGTTGTTTTAACGTCATCGATAAAGATGATAAGTTTAAATTCTTTTCTTCGTCTAAAGGATGCCATTCTATGTTTCCGTCTCTTTCAACAACAAGTAGTCTTTCCGCTCGACCCTCGAAATAATTGGGTCGAGAAGTCATTATTGTTTTTGACTTTTTCGAGATACCAGACAATAGCTCATTTAGATTTGCTCGAATATCATTACGATTAAGATGTTGCGCCATCTCATCGAAAGAATCTAAAAGAAAAAGTATCCTCCCATGCAACATCAAATATTCAAAAGATTTATAATATACACCACCTAATCCATAATTTTGAAAACATCTTAAAATAAGATTTTGAAAGTCAAATGATTTTGTAAAGCTCTGTAATGGAATAAAAAATGGCAACAGGCTATCCCCAGGATTTTCTTTGTATTTCTCAATTCTGTAATAAAGATATCGTTTCATCGTCCAAGATTTTCCGACCCCGTAGTCACCTAATACGGTTAACCAATGCGAATCAGTTTCGAGCCATTCGTCTAGAAATTTCATTGATTTTTCAATTGATTTCTTGTTCCCCTCAAAATGCATTCTATTAGGCTGATATTCCCTTAAAATTATTTCTTTAGCAGTATCGTTCTCAATTGCTTCAATATATTCATTAAAATTAACCAGACGACTCCGTAGCTCTCCTATTGAAAAAATGTCAATCCCGGCGTCAAGTGCGAGGCCGTAAGCTTCAGGCGAATAACCATTGCGCGACACATGAGTAAGTACTGCACGTTCTCTTAGATGGTCTCTAGCAGCAGTAAGTTTATTTATGTCTGTTTGCAGCTTACCAACCCCAACGGGCTTTTCGTAATCGGCTCACTCAATTAAAACGGTCTTGCGGATAATATTTTGTAGTTCTAATGCGAAGACATCAATTTCGCGGTGATTCACTTTTACGCTTGTTTTGACTGAATATCCACTTATTGAGAAGAGTTCTGAAACTTCCCTGACTAAATCGGTCTTATCCATTTTCTTCTCCTTTCGAACAATCTTATTATCTAAACAAGCAGCTCCGGCAGCCGGTCAAAATATCGCCCCACATCTTCGGGACGGTGGGCATCAGAGCCGGCCACCAGTCTGACACCCATCTGTTGCGCCTCTTTGATTACCCTGAGCGACGGAAACGGTTCACCGCGCAGGACAAAACCTGAGGTGTTCACCTCAAGGGCGATATTTCTCTCTCTCATCAGGGCCAGGATATCAACCATGCTGGCAAAATGATCATCTGTAAAGGAAAAAGATGAGCAGTGGCGCATGACGGCATCAAGATGGCAGACCACATCGGCGGGAACCACATCAAGGGCTTTTTTGAGCCCGTCAAAATAGGCGGTGGCGACATTGTCCACGCCGATCTTTTCCATCAGGGCAATGCTCGCCGGCCTGCGGCTCACCATATTGACATGATCATCATCCGTTTTCAGGTAATGATAGGAAAGGCCGATGCGGTCCCAGGTGAATTTCTTCAGAAAATCAACCGATTCCTGCAGATGATCCGGGTTGGCGCCCACCTCGACGCCGGCGCCTATCTCGATGATCCCCTGATACTTGTCAGCCAGCCGCCTGCCTTCCTGATGATAATAAACAAAATCCGCTTCCGTGAGCCAGGTGGATTCAAAGTATTGGACACCTGTCTCATAATGTTCAAGAAAGATTATTTTCTTTAACTTTGCAGCAACAGCCGCCTGCACATACTCCTCCATCTCCCCCCTGGCATGATGACAAAGACGGGTATGCACGTGTCCGTCAGTGGTAATATCGATGGATGCTCGTGGCATGTCAAAAGGGAAAGGGAGCGGATAGATGTTGTATCAATAATTTTTGCGGGCCAGAACTTCCCTGGGTTTTACCCCGTCCGCCGGGCCTATCACCCCTTCCCTTTCCATGGTTTCAATCATGCGGGCCGCCCGGTTATACCCCACGCGCAGACGGCGTTGAATCATGGAAATGGAAGCCTGCCTTGATTCACAAACGATGGCAACCGCTTCATCATACTTCTCGTCAAAGTCTTCTTCAAGATCACCGTCCTGTGCTTCCTCCTCCTTTTCAACACTCTGGATAACGGATTCATCATAACGGGCGCTTCCCTGTTGCTTGAGAAAGTTGACAAGACGCTCAGATTCATGCTCTGAAATATATGCGCCGTGAATACGCTGGAGCCGGGCCGTTCCCGGCGGCAGAAAGAGCATATCGCCTGCGCCGAGGAGATGTTCCGCCCCGCTTGAGTCAAGAATAGTGCGGGAATCAATCTTTGAAAAAACCTTGAAAGACATCCTGGTCGGGAAATTTACCTTGATGAGTCCGGTAAGGACATCAACGGACGGCCGTTGTGTCGCAATAATGAGATGCATGCCGGCCGCTCTGGCCATTTGGGCCAGGCGGGCCAAAGAATTTTCCACCTCATTGGAGGAAACCATCATCAGATCGGCCAGCTCATCTATGATGATCACGATATAGGGAAGCTTTTCCTCGGCAATTTCATTATAGCTGACAAAGCCCTTGACCCGCATCGCCTCCATCAGTATGTAGCGGCGCTCCATCTCCCTGACGGCCCACTGCAAGGCGCGGCTTGCCATCTTCGGATCGACCACAACCGGATGAAGCAGATGGGGAATCGCCTCATAGCTGGAGAGTTCGATGCGTTTGGGATCAACCATGAGCAAGCGCACCTCATCCGGCGTGGCTTTAAAAAGAATACTGCAGATAATGGCGTTAATGGCAACACTTTTGCCCGCCCCGGTGGCCCCGGCAATGAGCAGATGCGGCATTCTCGTCAAATCGGCACAGACCGGACGGCCGACAATATCCATGCCGAGCCCTATGGTCAGTTTGGATTCAGCTTTGAGAAATTTTTCCGTAGCCAGAATTTCGCGGATGGTAACAATTTTCCTGCGCGGATTGGGAATCTCAATGCCCACTGCCGCCTTGCCGGGAATGGAACCGATGATGCGCACGCTCTCCGCCTGCAGACCAAGGGCGAGATCCTCCGCCAGAGAGACGATCCTGTTAATCTTGACACCCGGAGCAGGAGCAAATTCATAGGTGGTGATCACCGGGCCGGGACAAATACCTGTAACGTTTCCCTTGACGCCGAAATCGGCAAGTTTACTTTCAAGCGTTCGGCTGACGGCAAGGTAATGCTCCCTTTCAATGACAACCGCATCCTCTCTGGGATTATCGAGCAGAGAGAGGCTCGGCAGCTGATAATTGCCTGATTGAACGGGAATGGGCTGAAATTCTTCCTTGCCCGTGACACTTTTCAAGGTAACCGGTTCATGCAGTTGCGGAATGGCAAGCTGTGGTTCTGATGGCTCATCAGTCCGGCCTCGGTCGGCGCCGTTTGCGGCCTGCTTTCCCGCCATTGCCTTCAGCTGCTTGCGCTGTTTGCGTCTCTGGTTGAGATTACCATACGTCTGCACAACACTTTTCCCCATAAAGAAGGGAGAAAAGCGCACAGTGGCCATCAGGGAAAGAAGCATGATGGTGGAATAAAAGAGAAAGGCGCCCGCCCAGCCGAAATAAGCGCTTGTCACCCCAAAGAGAATATCACCCAGTCGACCGGCAATGGGGTAATTGTGCCCGAACAGGGTTAGGGGGGTATGCCAGGAAAGAGCAGCGAAAAGAGCGCTGCTGCCCATGAGCAGGCCGGTACATCCTCCGCAGATAATGGGTAAACGCTGGATGGAAAATTTGCCGAAAAAGATTGAAACACCGAAAAAGAGAAAGAGAACCGGCAACCAGAAGGAGCTGAGGCCGAGAAAGCTCATGAACAGCGTTGCCAGAAAATTGCCCACGCTGCCGCACCAGTTGGAGGATACGCCTGGAGTGTATGGTTGGGCCGGGGGGGTGAAACTGGCAAAGGACAGGAGCAGAAAAAGACCGGCAACTATGGCTAAAACAGCGGCAACCTCTTGCACAAGAGTAGGCTGGGAAATTTGATTTGTTGTGGCTTTTACCATAGTATAACCGGAAGAAGTTCACCGATTCCGATTGAAATTTTATCTGATTTATTCCTTCCTTACACTGCGGCAGATGGAGTCGAGAATACCGTTGATGAAGGGTGCGGCATCATCGGTGCTGAAACGTTTGGCAATCTCAATTGCCTCATTGAGAATCACGGATGAAGGAACATCAGGCATGTGGGCCAACTCAAAGCAGGCAATACGGAGGATATTGCGGTCAATGACCGCCATGCGGCTCAAACGCCAGTTTTTGGCATGAAGCTCGATAATGCTGTTTAAGGCATCCCATTGCAGCTCGATGCCGCTGATCAGTTCCTGGGCATAGGAAACCGCCTTCTTGTTCACATCAAAATGATCGCTCATAAGGGCAATATCTGCCTGGTGATTGCCGCTCTGATCAATCTGATAGAGACATTGCAGGGCGAGTTCCCTTGATTTACGGCGGATACTCATATGAGATTTTTTAGCAGGTTCACCATCTCGATTGCGGCGGCCGCGCATTCAGAACCTTTATTGCCGGCCTTTGACCCGGCTCGCTCAATGGCCTGCTCAATTGTATCGGTGGTAAGCACGCCGAAGATAATGGGCACCCCGCTCTCCATACTGGCCTGAGCGATCCCCTTGGCTGCCTCGTTTGCCACAAAATCAAAATGAGGGGTCGCCCCGCGGATGACGGCGCCCAGGCAGATCACGGCATCATAGCGTCCGGATTTTGCCATTTTCTGGGCAACCAGTGGTATTTCAAATGCCCCCGGCACCCTGGCGACCTCGATGTCATCATCTGCGGCGCCAAAACGCAACAGGGTGTCAAGGGCTCCCTCAAGCAGACGTTCCGCAATAAATGAGTTAAAACGGGCCAGCACTATGCCGATTTTTTTACCTTCTGCCTGGAAATTTCCTTCAAAACATTTTGCCATTGAACCACTCCAATTTTTTTTCAGCCTTCGTTTTCAGAACCATTCAGTTCAAGAAGATGGCCCATTTTATCCTTTTTACAACGCAGATAACCCAGATTTTCAGGAACAGGATTGGTCTCGATCTTTACCCTGTCCACAACCTCCAACCCGTATCCCTCAAGTCCGACAATCTTTTTGGGATTATTGGTCATCAGTTTCATTTTTCTGATACCGATATCGCGTAGAATCTGGGCGCCGATGCCGTAATCACGGAGATCGGCCTTAAAACCAAGTTTGAGATTGGCCTCAACCGTATCAAGCCCCTTGTCCTGCAGGGCATAGGCTTTGATCTTATTGGCCAGACCGATCCCCCTGCCCTCCTGGTGCATATAGAGGATGACGCCGCAACCCTCCTTGTTCACCATCCGCATGGCCGCCTGCAGCTGGCCGCCGCAGTCGCACCGCATGGAGCCGAAAACATCACCGGTCAGGCATTCGGAATGCACCCGCACCAGCACTTCCTTGTCAGCGCCGATATCGCCCTTGATCAGGGCCAGATGTTGATAGTCATCAACATCGTTGGTGTATACCACGGCCTTGAATTCTCCGCCATAACGGGTGGGCAACCTTGTTTCCGCCGCCCGATGGACAAGCTTGTCCATCTTCATTCTGTAGGCGACCAGATCGGCAATAGTTGCGATTTTCAGGCCATGCTCCCCGGCAAAAATTTCCAGATCAGGCATCCTGGCCATGGTGCCGTCGGCTTTCATGATCTCGCAGATGACACCGGCTGGTGCGAGTTCGGCGAGCCTGGAAATATCGACTGACCCTTCGGTCTGACCGGTTCGCACAAGCACGCCGCCCCTTCTCGCCCGCAAGGGGAAAACATGGCCCGGGCTGACCAGGTCATCAGGTTTCACATCAGGAGCGACTGCCGTCTGAATGGTCCTTGCCCTGTCGGCGGCGGAGATGCCGGTTGTCACACCCTGACGCGCCTCAATGCTTACGGTGAAAGCGGTTTGATAAGGCGATTGATTATTCTGCACCATCATGGGTAATTTCAGTTTGTCAAGATGCTCCGGTGTCAGAGTCAGACAAATCAAGCCCCTGCCATGGGTCGCCATGAAGTTGATGGCTTCCGGGGTAGCCATCTGGGCGGCCATGAACAGATCCCCTTCATTTTCTCTGTCCTCATCATCAACAAGGATGATCATCTTCCCTGCTCTGATGTCTTCTATTACCTCTTCTATACTGCTTACCGGCATATTCTTCACCTTATCCGGCCGGGCCGGATATGAAAGATTAATTTAATGAAAGTGTAAATTTGAGGGGTATTTTAAATCTTTGCAATTTAATCCAAATCTGTTTCCGAGAAAAATAAGATTATTTCAAAAAGCCATGTTCCGCCAGAAAAGCAGGATTGATACGTGACGTTTGCGGTCTGTCGCTGTTCTCTTTCACCTGCAGAAGCTTTTCCACATATTTACCGATCAGGTCAACCTCAATATTCACCAGATCACCTTGTTTCAGTGAACCCAGGGTTGTGACCTGCAGGGTGTGGGGGATGATGGCCACCGAAAAGGTGCGATCATCACAGTGATTTACCGTCAGGCTGATGCCATTGATGGTGATGGAACCCTTTTCAATAATATAGCGGCCTAAGCCTTGCGGAACGGCGAAATGGAAACGAACGAAATCACCCTCAGGTTTTACTTCCTGCACCGGCGTGGTTGCATCGACATGTCCGCTGACCAGATGGCCGCCAAGCCGATCACTTAAACGCAGTGCCCTCTCCAGATTCATCTTCTGGCCGACGGCGATGCTGCCCAGATTGGTGCGTGACAGGCTCTCCGGAGACACATCAACCTCAAAACGCCGACCGGTAATCTTCTTGGCGGTCAGACAGACGCCGTTGCAGGCAATGGACTCCCCTTCTGCCGGATCAGTTAAATCAAAATCCGCTTCCACGCCGAAAACCATGCCGCCGCCTGACGGCCTTTTTTCGATGAGTTTTCCTTTTCCCTGAATAATTCCTGTAAACATTTTATCACTCAAAGGCGTTTTCCATTAAATTATCACGCTGTGCGCCTGACTGGAGAAAATTCCTTCAGACACTGGTAAACACGCCATCAATCAACACATCATCATCAAAACGTCTGATGCGGCGGGTAACAAATCTCTTGCCCCCATGTACCCCGGCAAGCTTGAGACTGTCGACAACCGGCACGGCGTCGCCTCCTAAAAAAAGAGGGGCCAGGAAAAGACAGACCTGATCTACCAGCCCTGCCCGCAGAAATGAGCCATGCACCTGGCTGCCACCTTCCACCAGCAGGCAGTTTATCTGGGCAGCCCCTAAAAATTTCAGCACCTGCAACAGGTCAAGATAGCCGTCTTTGCCGCTGTCAACACGGATGATTTTTGCTCCCGCTTTTTCCAGGGCATCCGCCTTGGCCGGATCAGCTTGGTGAGAACAGAAAATCCAGGTTGGTGCTGTGGACTGCTGCATAAGCATCCTGGCACCAAGGGCTAGACGGAGCTTACCGTCCAACACAATCCGTAAAGGATCTTTTCCCCTTTTTCCCTTTAATCTGGTGGTGAGTGACGGATCATCGGCAAGGGCCGTACCCGCTCCGATCAAAATGGCGTCAACCCGGTTGCGGATGCGATGCACCTCTGCCCTTGATTTTGCGCAGGAAATCCAGCTGCTCTGGCCGTTTGCCGCCGCAATCCGTCCGTCAAGACTGCAGCCTGCCTTCATGATAACCCAGGGCAACCCGGTGATAATATGTTTGATAAAAGGGTAATTCAGCTCCCGGCATTCATTGGCCAGCACCTCGGCTCTGACCTCGATGCCATTATTCTGCAGGAAGGCACAGCCGGAACCGACGACATGCGGATTCGGGTCAATCATGCCGACGACAACCCTCCTGATGCCGTATTCAAGTATGGCACGGGTACAGGGCGGGGTGCGGCCGGTATGGTTACAAGGTTCAAGAGTGACGTAAATGGTTGCTCCCCGCGCATTTTCCCCGGCCTCTCTCAGTGCGTGGACCTCAGCATGGGGCGTCCCAGCCTTTTTATGATAACCTCTGGCGATAACCCTGCCGTCCTGCACCACAACAGACCCGACAGCTGGATTGGGAGAGGTCCTGCCCAAACCCTTGCGGGCCTCCCGCAGGGCCATTCTCATAAAGACAGCGTCAGGATCCTTCACTCTTTTCATTTTCCCGGCCGCCAAGCAAACCCTTCAATTCCTCCATGAACTCGTTTAAATCCTTGAACTGTCGGTAAACCGAGGCAAAGCGGACATAGGCCACTTCATCGATATTGCGCAGGGCGTCCATTACCCGTGCGCCGACAATACGGACCGGGATCTCCCTCTCTCCCATGTCCTGCAATTCTCTTTCAAGACTATCCACAAATTCTTCGATCTGGGCCATGCTGACCGGCCTCTTTTCACACGCCTTTTTCAGGCCGGCAACAACCTTTGAACGGTCCCATGCTTCACGGCGGTCATCTTTTTTGATGAGCATGGGCATTGTCACCTCCAGCCGTTCATAGGTGGTGAAGCGTCTGCCACAGGAATCGCACAGGCGTCGGCGACGGGTTATCGTGTAGTCTTTATTGAGGCGGGAATCAACCACCTTGTTTTCAAGATGGCCACAGTAGGGGCATTTCATTTTTCAGCCTGCAATAATCACTTAAATGGAACAAAGGCCACAAAGAGAAAAGAGCATCTCTATGGCCAATGCAAGGGAATTATACTCCGTCTATTTTATTTTACACCGTTGTCTGCCGAGCTTTCCATTTGAATAAGCGGAATGCCGGCTTCGGCCAGCATTGATGCGGCCAGGGTGTCAGCATATCCGTCCTTGTAGTATATGGCCTTGATCCGGGCATTGATCAGCATCTTGCTGCATATTGAACAGGGCATATTCGTACAGTAAACGGTGGAATTTTCCACACTGACGCCATGCAGTGCCGCCTGAATAATGGCATTCTGCTCGGCATGCAGCCCCCTGCACAATTCATGTCGTTCACCGGAAGGGATATTCTGCTGGTCACGCAGACACCCGACTTCAAGGCAATGGCGAACTTTGGTGGGTGCGCCATTATAACCGGTTGCAATGATTCGTTTGTCCCGCACCAGGATTGCGCCCACCTTGCGCCGGATACAGGTTGATCTCTGGGCAACAAGTTCCGTAATGGCAAGAAAATATTCAGACCATGATGGCCGCTGGGCGGTATTAATCATCTTCACGAACTAACTCAGGATACAAGGGGAACTCATCACATAGCATCCGCACTTCAAGCCGGATGGCAGCCAGTTCCTCCTTGTTGTCGCGGTTGACAATGGCCCTGTTGATCCAGCCGGCAATTTTTGCCATTTCAGGCTCTTTCAATCCTCTTGTCGTCACCGTGGGAGTGCCGATCCGGATACCGCCCGTGACGAAGCGGCTCTGGGTATCAAAAGGTATGGCATTCTTATTGACCGTAAGGCCTGCGTCCTCCAGGACCTCCTCGGCAAGTTTGCCGGTAATATTCTTGTTATTCATATCGACAAGCATCAGATGGTTGTCTGTGCCGCCTGAGACGAGCTGGAAGGCGAATTTCTGCAGGTTTTCCGCCAGCGCTCCGGCATTTTTAACCACCTGGGCCTGATAGATTTTAAACTCTTCAGTCATGGCCTCTTTGAAGCTCACAGCTTTGGCCGCAATAACGTGAACCAGCGGTCCTCCCTGAATGCCAGGAAATATTTTGCTGTTCAGCTTCTTGTCAAACTCCCCCTTGGCAAGGATCAACCCCCCCCGGGGGCCACGCATGGTCTTATGGGTGGTGGTTGTGACAAAATGGGCATGAGGCACCGGTGAAGGGTGGACGCCGGCTGCTACCAGACCGGCGATATGAGCCATATCCACCATGAAAAGGGCATTAATCTTATCGGCAATTCTGCGAAATCCCTCAAAATCAATCACCCGGGGATAGGCGCTTGCCCCGGCGACGATCATCTTCGGTTTTTCCGCAAGGGCGATACGTTCCACCTCTTCCATGTCAATCCGGCCGGTTTCCTTTTTTACCCCATAGGAGATGAAATGATAAAACTGCCCGGAGAAATTGACGCTGCTGCCGTGAGTAAGATGACCGCCATGGGCCAGATCCATACCCAACACCTTATCGCCGGGCTTGAGAGTGGCAAAATAGACAGCCATATTGGCCTGGCTGCCGGAATGGGGCTGCACATTGGCATATTCAGCCCCGAAGATTTCCTTTGCCCTTGCAATAGCCAGAGACTCAATCTCGTCGGCATACTCGCAACCGCCATAATATCTTTTGCCCGGGTAGCCTTCAGCGTATTTATTGGTGAAAATGGAACCCTGGGCCTCAAGAACAGCCATGCTGACGATATTTTCAGACGCGATCATCTCAAGCTGGTTGGTCTGACGCTCAAGTTCATATTTGATGGCTCGATAAACAGCCGGGTCTGTTTCTTTTAATGATGACATACATTACTCTTAGACTAAATAAGGGTTGCAAAAAACTCATGCGAGGTTCATGTCTCGCCATATGCTGAGTTGCATTGCCGGCCCCGGATAATTTCGCTGTCGCATCAGCTTACAGGAGATTGCGACGGCTCTCTCCGCAAATAATTAAAACATTTCAATACGGCGCAGATGACGATCTCCGGCAAAGTCGGTGGTCAGCCAGATGCGGACAATTTCCTCGGCAAGGCCCGGCCCTGTTACCCTGGCCCCGAGACATAACACATTTGCATTATTGTGTTCCCGGCTCATACGGGCCGAATACATATCGGTGCATAAGGCAGCCCTGATTTTTTTATTCCGGTTGGCAGCCATCGACATGCCGATTCCGGTGCCGCAGATAAGAATGCCGCGGTCACAGGTATTGTCTGCCACCAGATCACAGACGGCTTTTGCATATTGAGGATAATCGACGGAGAGAGTCGAGTCGGTACCCTGATCATGCACCACATGTCCGAACTCTGCCAGAAGAGGAAGAATGACCTCTTTTAAGGCAATACCGCCGTGATCACATCCGATTGCAATCTTCACTTCTATCCCTCAAAGCGTTTCATGATAATAACGGCGTTTGTTCCGCCGAATCCGAAGGAATTGGACATTGCCGCCCGGATTTTCATGTCTCTGGCGCTGCCCGGCACATAATCAAGATCACATTCATCATCAGGATTTTCAAGGTTTGCCGTGGGAGGAACGACTTGATGATGAAGAGACAAAGCTGTAAAAATGGATTCAATACCACCTGCCCCGCCCAGCATATGGCCGGTCATGGATTTGGTCGAACTGATGGCAAGTTTCCTGGCATGACCACCAAAAACACTCTTGATTGCCCGTGTCTCAACTACATCCCCCAAAGGGGTTGATGTGCCATGGGCGTTGATATAGTCGATTTTGTCAACATTCATCCCGGCATCGTCAAGGGCCATTTTCATACAGCGCACTGCGCCGTCGCCATCTTCAGGAGGGGCAGCCATATGGAATCCGTCTCCGGAAAGACCGTAACCCGCCATTTCGGCATAAATGCGAGCTCCCCTTGCCTTGGCATGCTCAAGTTCCTCTAAAATAAGAATTCCTGCGCCCTCAGCAATGATGAAGCCGTCACGGTCCCGGTCAAAGGGCCGTGAGGCTTTCTCCGGGAAGTCATTATTTCTGGAAAGGGCCTTCATCGCGTTGAATCCGCCAACGGCAAGGGGGCAGATAACAGATTCGCTTCCACCAGTTACGACCGCATCGCAGTTGCCTGCGCTTATCATGCGGAAGGCTTCGCCCACAGCATGGGTTCCGGCCGCACATGCCGTGGTCAGTGACAAATTGGGTCCCTTGATCTTTTTCAAGATGGAGATCTGACCGGCACCCATGTTCGGAATAACCATGGGAATGAAAAAGGGGGTGATGCGTTTCGGCCCGCGTTCAAGACAAATCTGGTGATATTTCTCAATGGTGGGCAAGCCCCCGAGGCCGCAACCGGTAATGACCCCAACCCGCGCTGCATTTTCTTCAGTCACAGCAAATCCTGAATCAGATAAGGCTATCTCTGCCGCAGCAACAGCATATTGCACAAAGAGATCCAGGTGTTTTGCCGTTTTCGGGTCAATGAAATCTTCGACAATGAAATCCTTGACTTCTGCAGCAATCTTGACCGCATGGTCTGTGGTATCAAAGCGGGTTATCGGAGCGACTCCGCTCTTGCCGGCACAGAGTTCATTCCATGTTTTTTCATTTCCGGTACCCAGCGGGGTAACGAGACCAACACCGGTAACTACTACTCTTCTAGCCATTCGCAACCTCGAAAGCTTGAGACTTTACCAAACCCTGAAACATCGGCGCATATCACACGATCATGGAGGATCTCAAGTGCGATAAGGCTGGTTACTTCAAGGAGTTAATATGATCGACCGCATGCTGAACAGTTGTAATTTTCTCAGCTACGTCGTCCGGGATCTCGGTATCAAAAGCCTCTTCCATTGCCATAATGAGCTCAACAAGATCCAGAGAGTCTGCTCCGAGATCATCAACGAAAGAGGCGGCGGGAACTACTTTTGCTTTATCAACACTGAGCTGCTCAACAATAATATCAATAAGTTTTTCTTCTTTAGACATAATTTTCTCCTTCTTTTTCCTTACAACCCTTCATGTTGCCCTTAAGAGCACCAGGGGTCTCCATACGCACTTTTTTCCTATCCCATGAACATCCCGCCATTAACATGGATAAACTGACCGGTGATATAACGTGCCTCTTCTGAAACCAGATAAGCAACGGCAGCCGCCACATCTTCAACAGTTCCTAAAGAATTCATGGGGATTTCTGCTTTGATTTTTTCAGTTATCTCTTCAGCAAGCTCCTTTGTCATATCTGTATCAATATAACCAGGAGCAACACCATTGACAGTCACCCCACGAGAGGCGAGTTCTTTAGCCACGGAACGGGTAAGACCGACCATCCCCGCCTTGGCCGCCGCATAGTTGGCCTGTCCGGCATTTCCAGCAAAACCGATTACTGACGTAATCGAAACAATCCGTCCCCAGCGCTGTTTCATCATGGGACGGCTTACAGCCTTGATACAATTGAAAGCGCCTTTCAGATTGGTGTCAATAACCTCATCCCATGCCTGTTCCTTCATCATGGCAATGAGGCCATCGCGGGTTATCCCCGCATTGTTGACAAGAATATCAACACGACCGAAATCGGCCAGTATCTTTTTAAAAGCGGCTTGCACCTGCTCTGAGTCGGCAACGTCGAACTGGCAGGCCACGGCATTGCCGCCCGCTTCTTGAATCGATGCTACTGTCGCTTCAGCAGCATCGGGCCGGCTTACATAATTGACTACCACAGTGGCGCCCATCCTGGCAAGGCGCACGCAGAGTGCTTTACCTATTCCGCGGCTTCCTCCGGTGACGACTGCAATTTTCCCGTCCAATGTCATTTAGTACCTTTTCCTAGTGCTGGTTTTCAAATCCTATGATGAACGCGACTGCTTTATTTTATCAATTAATTTCGGCAGAATTTCAAAAACATCGCCGACAACGCCGTATGTTGCCACATCAAATATGGGAGCATTCGGGTCCCGGTTGATGGCGACAATGGTATCGGCAGACTGCATACCGACGAGGTGCTGGATTGCCCCGGAAATACCACAGGCAATATACACTTTAGGGCTGACGGTTTTTCCGGTCTGACCCACCTGATGCGGATAGGGCATCCAGCCGCTGTCAACGGCAGCCCTGGAGGCAGCTACAGCCCCGCCAAGCTGGTGAGCCAGTTCTGCAATCAACTGAAATCCCTTTTCACTTCCAAGACCACGACCGCCTGATACAACAATATCAGCCTCGTTGAGATTGATCTGATCCCCTTCCAGGGCGACAAAGTTGCGCACCTTCACTCGGGAAGCAAGCCGGTCAGGGGAGATGGTGCAATTGATGATTTCACCTTTGCGGCTAGGATCAGGTGCATTGGCCTTCATCACAAGAGGCCGCACTGTTGCCATCTGAGGACGCGTATTGAGGCAGGCAATGGTGGCCATTATATTGCCGCCAAAGGCGGGTCTGGTCTGCAGCAGGGCGCCGTCTTCCTGCTGGATATCAAGTTGCGTGCAGTCGGCAGTGAGACCTGTTTTAAGCGATGTTGCCACTCTGGGAATAAAGGAACGGCCGATTGCCGTTGCGCCGGCAAGAATCACTTCAGGTTGATACTTACGGGCCAGATCTTCAAGGGCGTTGCCGTAAGCCTCATCGGTGAACTGGGCAAGGGCCTGATCTTCGACAACATATACCTGATCCGCGCCATAGGAAATAAGCTGAGCCGGCATATCTCCTGCCTTGTCGGTCAGCAGCACGGCCGATAACGGCACCTTCTTCTGGTCTGCCAGTTTACGGCCGGCACCGAGTAACTCATAGGTAACAGGGGCGATTCTGCCATGGCGGTACTCGGCATATACCCAGATGCCGGTCCATGCGGAAAGATCATCTTTCTCCTCACGCTCTTCGCCCTCAATCTTCAAGGCCCTGGCTTCGCAGTAATCAACGCAGCCGCCGCACAAGGTACAGTTTTCGTTTACCTCGGCAATGCCGTCAACCACATGAATTGCATCAAATGCACAAATTTCTTCACAGACTCCGCAGCCAATACAGGCATCAATATCAATCATCAACATAACACTAACACCACTTCATCAATTTTTCAGCCAACTGATCGACCTGTTCCTGTACAGTGCCTTCAATCATGGTTCGTTCACCCTTCAACTGGGGGGTAAACACCCTGACCACCCAGGTGGGAGAACCTTTCAGCCCTAACTGGGCAACATCGGCATCAATATCCGCTGCAGTCAGGGTCGTTATGGCCAGCTTTTTCGCCCTCATTTTCCCCTTGAGAGAAGGAAAACGGGGTTCATTGATTTCCTTGACCACGGTAAAGAGTGCCGGCAGGGTGACTTCCACCTCGTCATAGCCGTCGTCCATCAATCTTTCGACAACGAAACTCTTGTCACTCACCTCAACTATCCTGCGGACGCAGGTGACGTAGGGAATGCCCATTCTTACGGCAAGGCCCGGCCCGACCTGAGCGGTGTCGCCATCGATCGCCTGTTTGCCGCACAAAATAAGGTCAGCCCCGCCTATTTTTTTGATTGCCTGGGATAAGGTATAGGTCGTTGCCAGGGTATCGGCACCGGCAAAAGCTCTGTCGGAGACAAGAACCGCCTCATCAGCTCCGCAGGAAACGGACTCACGCAGAATCTCCTCGGCCTGTGGCGGCCCCATGGTCAGGACGGTCACTGTCCCGCCAAATTTTTCCTTGAGGCGGACAGCCTCTTCAAGGGCATAACGGTCATAGGGATTAATGATGGATTGCACCCCTTCCCTGGACAAGGTGTTGGTCTTGGGATCCAGACGAACATCCTTCGCATCCGGAACCTGTTTGATACAGACTATAATCTTCATCAGTCTTATGTATACTCCTTGTTCAGTTCCTGCCCAACCACGTTTCGCTGTATCTGATTAGTTCCTTCATAAATCTGGAGGATTTTGGCGTCTCTCATCATCTTCTCGACCGGATAATCCCGCATATAACCATAACCGCCGAGAACCTGGACGGCATCAACAGTGACTTTCATCGCCATATCGGTTGCAAAAACCTTGCACATGGAAGAGGCTTTGGACATATCCTTCGGATGGGCGTCAATATGCTTGGCAGCAGCATAAACAAGGGCGCGGGCAGCCTCAACCTGGATCGCCATATCAGCAAGCATGTGCTGTATTGCCTGAAAAGAGATAATCGGTTTTCCGAATTGCACTCTCTGCTTGGCATAGGTGACTGCCTCATCCAATGCCGCCTGACCAAGGCCGACGCCGAGGATCGCGATACCCGGACGTGATTTATCCAATGTTTTCATTACGGTTATGAAACCGGTACCCGCGCGGCCAATAATCCGGTCTTTCGGGATACGGCAGTCTTTGAAGATAAGCTCACGGGTTGAAGATGCCCGGATGCCCAGTTTCTTTTCCTTAACACCGTAGGAAAAACCCGGATCGGCATCTTCAACGACAAACATGGAGGCGCCACGGGGGCCTCTTGAACGATCGGTGATGGCAATGACCGTATAAATCTTGGCTTCGCCGGCGTTGGTTATCCACTGTTTGGTGCCGTTCAGAACCCATTCATCACCATCGAGTACGGCGGTGGTCTGGATGCCGGAAGCATCACTGCCGGCATTGGCTTCAGTGAGGGCAAAAGCGGCTTTTTTCGCGCCGCTGGCAATATCCGGCAGATATTTCTTCCTCATTTCTTCACTGCCGGCAATCATAATGGGAAATGCGCCAAGAGCACTGGCGGCAAATGCCGTTGCCACACCGACACAACCACGGCCAAACTGTTCCAGAGCTAAAACAATTTCAAAGGTGCCTGCCCCGAAACCGCCATATTCTTCGGGGATATAAATACCAAAAAGATCTGCTTTGGCAACGGCGTCAAGAATATCTTTCGGAAACTCTTCGGATTCATCGAGAGCTGCGCGTTGGGGAATGATTAACTTGTCGGCAATCTGCCTGGATAGATCAACTATCATCTGCTGTTCTTCAGTTAAAAAATAATCCACAGCTTACTCCTCAACATAATGATTATCAGAAAATCTACCATCGAAATAAAATGGCGCCCCAGGTGAAACCTCCGCCAAAGGCGCAGAGCAGAACAAGATCTCCGGGATTGATACGCCCTTCCCGATTTGCCTCATCCAAGGCTATAGGGATACTAGCCGCCGATGTATTACCATATTTGTCCAGATTTATGTAGATTTTTTCACTTGCTACCCCAAGCCTTTCTCCCAGGCTTTTTAAGATACGGATATTGGCCTGATGGGGAATAATAAGGGCAATATCATCAACAGACACCTGCTCCATGTCGAGCACATTCATGATCGCCATGTCCATGGAACGTACGGCATACTTAAAAACATCCCGGCCGGCCATCTTGATATAGGAGCCGTCATTTTCCTTGCAAAACAGATCCCTGTTCATGCTCGGCGCACTGTCCATATAGAGAAGCTTGTAAAGACTGCCGTCTGAAAAGAGTTTACAGGCCAGCATGCCGCGTTGCTCCGTTGTCCCTGTAACCACGCAGGCCCCGGCTCCATCACCAAAGAGAACGCAGGTGTTGCGATCTTCCCAGTTGACCCGGCTCGATAATGTCTCAGCGCCGACAACCAGAATTTTCATGTCCGGATCAGCTTTGACATATTTATCAGCCACATCGAGACAATAGACAAAACCCGAACATGCGGCATTGATATCGAATGCAAATGCGTTTGAAGCTCCGAGCTCTTTCTGCACCAGACAGGCACATGACGGCATGCCCATATCGGGTGTAATAGTGGCGACAATAATCATGTCGATATCGGCAGGTGACAGCTGTGCCATATCCAGAGCTCTGCCGGCGGCTGCGGTGGCGAGTTTGGACGTTTCCTCTCCCTGGCCGGCGATACGTCTGTTTTTTATGCCCGTTCGGGTGGTGATCCATTCATCGGAGGTATCCACCATTTTTTCCAGGTCCGCATTAGACAGGACTTTCGCCGGCAGGGCTGAACCAGTGCCGAGGACAACCATTCTGTTCATTTAAGCTGCTCCCGCCGGAACATGGTTTTCATCAAAATAAGATAAAGCCGGTTTTGTATTTTCAAGCAATGCGAGAATATGGTCATTAACATTATGTTTGGCCAGACCATCTGCTACAAGCAGGGCATTCTTGATGGCCAACATATTGGATCGGCCATGGCAGATTACACCTGTGCCGTTGAAGCCAAGCAAGGGAGCCCCGCCATATTCGGCATAATCGACACGTTTTTTGAAATTGCTGAAGGCTTGCCGGGCGAGAAAATATCCCATTCTCGCTTTGAATGTTTTACCGATTTCTTCCCTGAGCATGGATAAAACAGCTTCAGCCAACCCTTCACTGAGCTTCAAACAAACATTGCCGACAAATCCGTCACAGATGATAACATCCACATCGCCGACAAATGTATCACGGCCCTCGACATTGCCTATATAATTCAGTCCACTGCTCTGAAAAAGGGAATGGGCGTTTTTCACCAGTGCATTTCCCTTGCCGCCCTCTTCGCCGATACTCAGCAGGCCGACACGGGGGTTTTCAATACCATACATAATACGGGAAAAAGCGGAAGCCATAACGCCGAACTGGAACAGGTGTTTCGGACGGCAATCAACATTTGCGCCGACATCCATGACCACAACCGGGCCTTTGAGCGTCGGGAAAACGCTGGCAATTCCCGGACGCGATATATCCTTTAACCTGCCGAGAAATTTGATGGCAGCGGCCATGACGGCACCGGAATTTCCGGGACTGACCACGGCATCAACTTCATGCTTTTTAAGCAGTTCAAAAGCAACGACAATAGAAGAGTCTTTCTTTTTACGAATGGCATCTATTGGTGACTCATGCATGGTAATGACCTGGGAGGTCGGCACAAAGTCAACCAGGTGAGAAATGCCCTCTTTTTTCAGGGCGGGTTTAATCTGCTCCTCACCACCGACTATGGTTATATGCACATCAGCTTCACGGACAGCCATCGCGGCGCCTGCAACTATTTCTGCAGGGCCACGGTCACTTCCCATGGCATCAAGAGCTATCCGCACGCAACTTCTCCTCTGGCCAAATGAGCACGTTTCTTTTTAAACTGAAGCAGGGGCTCATCAATCAATCCATTTCCCAGGTCTTTACATCTTGAGATAGCTTTATCGCGGATCACAGCTGCCCCGAATTCAGCCCAATGGAATTTAGTCAAGAGCCTCTTCACCAAGATCGATGACTTTACGACCTTTGTAGGAACCGCATCCGGAACAGAGCCGATGTGGCAGTTTTGGTTCACCACACTCGGCACAAGTGGAAATAGTGGGTGCGGTCAATCCGTCATGGGAACGACGAATTCTGGTGCGGGAACGAGAGTGTCTTCTTTTCGGTAAGGCCATTATTTTTCCTCCAACCAACGAGTTTATGTGAAAAAAATTAACTTTTAAAATTTACTGCATAAATATCAACCCTTCAATTTGGCTAACACACTGAAGGGAGAAGAAGTATCCGGCTGACATCGACATTGTTCATGATTAAGATTTGCTCCGCATTTACTACACATCCCACGACACTCTTCGGAGCAGAGTTTTTTCATGGGCACGGCAAGGTATAACTGCTGCTGCAAAATATCGGTAATATTGATTTCACTATTTTCAAGGATGTCCATATCCATCTCGTTATCGTGACAGTAATGGTCTTTTTCCTCCATTTCGCTTATGCCTTCCCCCGGAAGCTCCAGATCAATTCTGAAATCAGAATCCAGCGGCAAATGAAATTTCCCGAGACAACGGTCACATGCAAAGACGACAGTAGCTGTAAATCTGCCTGTAACAACAACACGTTGCCCAAGTCTTTTCAGTCTAAGCGAAGCCTCCGCTCTCCCCAGCCGTTCCAGATCTTGTGGGAACCAATGAGCATCGTCCATTGAGAGAGACAAGCCCTCTTCCGGAATTTCATAAAAATCAATCTTCACCACACATGCTCCAAAAGCGATATATAGCAGGCAAAGGAACAAGAAATTATAAATAGAATTAATTTCTTGTCAAGAGCTTTCATTGAGGCAAGTAGAAATAGAAAGGGAATGAATAAAAAAGAAGCTTTATACAGCTAAAGAAGTTCCGCCAGTCTTGATCCTGTATGCTGCAAGCGTAAGCCGCAAACTACAACGATTTTCTTAAGAAGTTTGATAGATAAAGCAGGTTCTTTCTGAAAAATCTTCTGGGCATTATCAAAGGAAAGAACATAGGCCTGTGTTTCTTCAACGGCGGAAATCGTGACCGAATGTTGATGGGATGCTGCGACTGCCATCTCACCAAACAGGGAGCCATTTTCTAAAATTGCAAGAATGATATTTTTACCCGGGAATCTGCCTTGCCGCTTGACAACCAATTTGCCTTCAACCAGAAACCCCATAAACTCCATAGGGTCACCTTGTTTCCAGACTATCGCCCCCATTAAATAGCGACGGAGTTCAAGATAACAAAACAGCTTATCAACCTCATTTTCTGTGAAATCAGGAAACACTTCGTGAAACTGCCGGTGAGATATCTGAGATTCAGATGCTTTTTCTTGCTCACCTTGCATAACAATGCCTATTTCCCTTCCGCCGCAATTTTTCCAAGTTTTTCATCAATCCGCTGTACAAGTCCCGCATATTTTTCTTTCTTGATAATACTGCTGAACTGGGTACGGTAATTCCGCACCAGACTGACCCCCTCAATAACCACATCGTAAACACGCCATCTGTCCTGGGTTTTATGGAGCTTATAATGAATCGGGATATCAAGATTGTTGTGCTTGATCAGGGTAGGCACTAATGATTTGTTTTCCTTTACTGATTCTTTCAGAAAAATGACCTGTTCATCTGAATAGGCTTCAATTTTGTTTATATAGGAATTTTCGGTAATGTCACCTGATTATTGTTAGATCATCGGGTGTGATAATATTTCGCCCAGAGACCACACGTAATCGATTATATTTGCGG
>Ga0180007_10001276_pt1 | contig 35601 bp, 55 predicted proteins | sample MM_PC_MetaG_FD_121122 | JGI IMG/M metagenome (GOLD analysis project Ga0180007, IMG submission 121122) | Groundwater microbial communities from the Aspo Hard Rock Laboratory (HRL) deep subsurface site, Sweden - MM_PC_MetaG | ecosystem: Environmental > Aquatic > Deep subsurface > Groundwater... | reverse complement strand
TGAGACCTTCTGGTACGGTTCAAAAAATCTGCTACGGTTGACGATTTTTTAGCCTCCCGTACACGCGACTACGGTTTCTAAAATTCCTCGCACTGGGGTCGATCGAGACGGTCCATAAAATTTCTCTCGCGCGTACCTTTTCCAAGACGGTTTCTAATTTTTCAGCCTCGCGGGGCTCCTTCAAGACGGTTTCTAAAATTCCAGCCGACATCCAACCGAATTACACCCTCTCGCAGCCCTCAGTGCCTTAAATTCTTCGTTTTAGGAAGAACCCTGTTCGTCAGCATGTCTCTCAACCCTCACGTCCGTAAAACCACAATGGAATCATTTCGAGCGTTCTCTCTGTACCCTCACCACCCTTCTGTATATTTCTACTTTAGGGTTTAGTTAAGTTACTGTTATTCTTTATTTCTTTTATTATTACTACCCTTCTATATTATTCTATTAAGTGTATTAAATAGTAATAATAATAATAGATACTTATAATAGAATACAGAGAGATAACCCTAAAATACCCTGTGACTTCTACAGTAATCTCTATAGATTAAAAGAGAGGTCTATAAACTAACTGTATATAATAAGCAGTATTTTACAACCATAAAATAGTCAAAAGGATATGAAAAAACTGGGTTATCGGGGTTTTTTATTTTCCGCCGTCCAAAACCCTTGGTGCTGTAGGCTCTTAAAATACCCACCGCCTAAACCCTTACTCCCACCCTATATAACAAACTTTTAGCTTGACAGGGTGTAAATACCATGATACATTGCATCAACATTAACTATTTATAGGGGGTCTAAATGCTTCTAACTAAGAGAGAGAACATTTACGTTTTCTCAACAATCAAAGCCTGTATGTCTGTAAGTCACGGAAATATCATCTCTGTAACTCCAGAAACCATCACAACGTCCACAAGAAAGTCTACAGTTGTATTCAATGTGGACACAACTGGAATAGAAGAAGGTAATTTTAAGGTCAGAAACGGAGGTAGAGATAAAATATATCTGGAGAGATTTAAAGGCCCGGTGGTTTCTTCTGCTTTTTTCCCTGAAGAAGAATGGAAGTTCGCAACCGTTCCAAATCACAGCCACCTTGACGAAATTTACAAGATAACAGGTGTTCTGATTCCGGCGAATGTCGCAAAGATGCTGGAAGACACTCAGCGCGGAAAGACCGGGGAAATAATGTACGATAAGACAATAATCATCTCCTGCGGTAATGTGACAGTCACGATACGGGAAGATGTTTCTACTGCCGGGCTGGTCACTAAAAACGTCGTCGGTATTCCGGACCATATTTTCCGAAAAGTAAACTCCCAGATAGTGAGGGATAAAATAGCAGAGAAAGCGGCATTACCTCCAGGGCCAGCAGTTACTGCTCCCGAAGTCAAGACAGTCTCTAAACTGATAAACGGCATCCCCGAGAAACTGATGGCAGAACTGAAAGGGGGTTCGGAGTATTCCGGTCTATCGGTCAATCAGATTATCCTTGACCTATTGAACACTTATTCTATAGACTCCCTGGAAGCTGCTACCAAAACCGACGGACCCAAACATAACAAACTAATCCCCGGCATCCCCAAGGCCAACGCTAAAGCCCTGAAAGCCCACGCAGCCGCCGAAGGAATATCCGTCAACCGATTGATATTGAATTTACTGGAGGAGGTGTAATGAAGAGTAACACGAAATGGTACGAAGATGTTGTATGGCTGATGTCCTTGGCGTCTATAATATTATGGCCTATAGGATTTTGTTTTGGTATAATTTTCGTCGGTTTGTATTCAGGATTTAAATCCGCCGAACGAACTTTCCTAAAAGTAAGCACTGAATATACTGGGAGATAACATGAACACACTCGCAACCGCAGCACTGACAGCCTTCATAATACTAATAACAGTTTTCCTGGTCGCCCGGGAAATAGTCTGTTGGTACTGGAAGTTAAACGAAATAATCGAGGTGCTGAGAAGCATCGACAGTAGACTGCCCGGAGCGTTGCCGGATAACAAGGAGGTGTAAATCATGTATCTTGAACACATAACATATAATATATGCCCAACTTGCGGATCTTCGCCTGTTTATGAAGAAAAAGACAATCAGCATTGTTCAGGTGAGTGGAATGAGACCAGAAAATTCAAATGTGGATGCAGAGTTAAATATTCTCCAAACTTTAGTTCCGAGACAATAGCCTCAAAATGCCCTAAGTCCCCAGATGTTCTCGAACGGGCAGCAAAGAGAAAATTAGCAAGGGAAAAGTTAAAAAAATATATCAAGAAGCTTGATGTTGATGATTCCTTCAAGGACAACCTTACTGATAAGGTTGTTGACAGTTTTTATTTCCAATAACATAAGGAGACTGACCAATGACCCACCCCCTACAAGAACTGGAAGTAAAAAGAGGACTGAAAGTCCTGGTGGAGAAGGAAGTATTTAACCTGAAACGAACCATGGACGGGCAGTTACTGGTAGAAACCACCGACGGCCAGGTCCATAAGATTGAAAACTGTTATTTAAGAGAGGAGACTGAGTGATCATGAAAATCCTAATACCCGGCCCAACAACCTACACCCTCGGAAGCGTCCCGGTCAGAATACTGGCCACCGGACTGAGCTACCGAACATACGAACATCCCGAACCACTGGACACATCTGTGGAAATCGACGGACTGATATACCTCGTAAGGTTCTCAGAACTGACAGCCCACGAATCACCGGGAGATCTGCGGGGGTTTAAAGTACCCCGTGTGAGTTGCGCTGACAATAGATGTAATAAAGCTGGGCATAGAATGGACTGTAAGCACATCAACTGCTCGGAATGTATTTACGATTATCTATGGAGGACAGGAAATGAGAGTTGACCTACAGAACGGAAAGTACACAGTGATCCAAGAACCATCCGGACGACTGCACTGCCTGCGGTATGGCGAGCCCTGGAGAGACTGCACAGGTGACGGCCTGATATACTCCCTGGCCGCAGAAGTGGAAGCACTGAGAGAGCGGATTAAGGCCGCGAGTAACTTCCTGGTTTGTGTTGCAATTGCTGACTGGCAGGAAGTAGTTAATAACACACTTAAAATACTGGAGGACAGAGCATGAAAACGATTAAAGTAACAATCCCTGGAACCGAGAGTACTTGGAGAGTTAAAGCCACTGGTGAACTCTGCCAGATAGTAAAAGGATTGTGGGATATCAACACTGTCATTGGAAAATTTACGAATAGAGTAGAAATTAAAAATAACAATAGGGTGTTCGCCAGGGACTCCGACATAGAAGAAATCCTCGGTACTCCAGAAACCACCAGAGAGTTCAGGGTCCCGAAGCCGAGGGATGATGGGGTGTACTGTGACGTGGCCAAGAGACTGATGAGTTGTCGCGACACACATCAATGCGCCGACTGCATCTACCACTACTTAGCAACGCTCTGACCCCCAACCCCCTGTACTGCGAGATACCCCTGGGCCTCGCAGTACACGCGGACCCTCTCAGCCATACTCTTGATATTCAGCGCGAGGTGGCCGGATTTCACGTATAAGACAGGTTTACCGCCTTCATATAGTATCGCATTGTTAGCTCTGCCGACCGACTCATATCCAAGGTTTTTCAGTATCTCCGTCCGTTTGGCAGTTGAGATCTTCCCGTCGAACAGTTTACTGACAGCCATGGAAGACACCCACCCCCCTATAAAACCAGGAATACCTTCCTCACATGACTCCCGGACTTTCTGTTCCCAAACACCCAGACTGTTCTCAAACGCCTCTTCCGTACTGGTGGTAATAGGCGCCCGGTGACACTCGCCGGCAGGGTTCAGTGCTGCGGGTATCTGGTAGTTCTTCAGATACCACGCCACGATAGCAAACCCGCCGCTATCACCCCATTCGTACAATTCCGGGAAATAGTTACCCCACATACCGTCCCGTTTAATATCTTCCGCCTCCTGCTGTGGAGTATAGAACACACAGAACCGACGGTCGTTACGAGTTATCTTAATAGCGTCCTTATGATTTGTGCACATGAAGAAATTAGCCCGATTATCCCCGGTGGTCTGATTGGCGCCCTTACCTTGGATCGGTATCCGTTTGTTCGTGATGAGGGGTTTCAGATCCTCGATCATGTCGGCATTGTCAGAAGTGTAAACCTCCTCGATGACGGCCAGCAGTTTCCCCTGTACCCACGCATTGAAGACATTCCCGACATCCTTCGGATTAACCAGATGGGTATACCGCTCCCCTATGGCTCTCGACAAGCATGTAGCAATGAAAGTCTTACCGTTCCCCTGGGCCCCCTGCATCAACGGAGCCCACTGGAATTTCTTGCCCACATGCTGCACACAGGCCGCCATATACGCGAGCAGCACCTCACGGTCCCGTGGGTCCGGCAGTAGCCGGTTCATCAGATCCAGGAACGGACCAGCGTCGCCTTCGGTACAGTCCACAGCGACCGGAACGTATGAATTTACCAGTGCCCGTCCGTCCTGATAGATTATCTGTCCTGGGGGTAACTCAGGTCTGAAGCAGATGGACCCTGCCTTCGGAAACCGGAGCGCCTGAGACTCGGTAAATACCTCCCATGCGTTCTTTGTTGTCTTACTGTTCACAGAGTCCAGAGCGAAGTTATAACCACCATACAGCGCACGGAATTGCTCAGGTTTCAACAGATCTCCAGACGGAACGAAACTCTGGTGAATATCCAGAACATAAACACATCCATCAAACAGCGATAACTGATCCTCCGGCGCCAGAAACTGGTAGCCCAGGCGGACCTCACCAACCGCGCAGTCGGTAGGGGCAACATACGGTGCAGGCTCAGGCAGTGGTTTCTTGCCCTTATATACGGCCTTGCACATACTGACAGCCCGGAGTATCGTGGTCTGAACATAGCCCGGCCGGTCATGGAATTTATCCCGTTGCCCCAGTGCTGAAGCCTCCCACAGTCGCTGGATGCGCTCACAGTCTTTTCCGGTCCAGAACGCCAGGTGTGAACAGAGTGCAGCATCTGCCTGAGACCAGTTGAACACATCATTGTCTGACGGATACACTCCGGCCAGAGCAGCCTCATCTGCTTCCCACAATTGCTTGAGTGTGACACCCACTCCCAGTATTGCTTTAGCTGACTTGGACTTAAATGCCTTGGCCATCAACTCGGAGTCGTCTTCAGGTCCGTACCACTCAGGATCAGGTTCGGTCGTCCAGTTGGCGTCGGTTACAACCGACCCTGGCGTCTGAGTGAAATAATTAGAGATCAACCCACGGTACGTCTCGACCGGTGGCGTGAAACTGATATCCCCCGTCAGCCCAGTGAACGTAAGCGCCACGAACCGCTTAGACGTATAGAACTGAGAGTTAAGAGGGTCCGAGTTGCACCCATGAGGCAGATCCTCTGGCGCCACCCCGAAAATGTGGAGACCTTCCCCGGACTGTGAGACCTCAACGGCGCACCCTGCGAACTGCTGACACGCCCATGTAGCCACACTGTTCCACTGGCCGTCGGGCTGCTTGCAATGATCGATATCGAAGAAAAAGAACGGGTCCTGATCAGTAAACACGAAAGCAACAGGCCCGGCAGCGCTTGCTGTCTCATAGTCTACCCATGTGGAGGGATTATGAGGATCGCAAGCCTTGCCCGTCCGTGGGTCCGTTGGTATTTTATTCATCTTCCCATCCGGTTGCGGAACGAGAATGTATGTAAGGAACTGTCGGTATTCCGCCATGGCGGACAGTGCTGCTGGAATCATATTCAGGTCCTCGGTTAGTGGTTATCGTGGTATTAGATGATCTCAGTTATTTTTCGCCGGTGTGTAGTTGAAAGTCTTTTAAGGCCGCTATCATATTTTCCAGTGATTTTATAATCCCGGCAACGTCGTTGTGCCAGTGGTGGAAGCTATAATCACACCCTATTGCCGTGCCGGTTCCTCTTGAGTCTTCGTGGAAGGTTAAACTCATGTTGTTTTGGCTTCTACGGTTGTCTGGGTTCCCTGATATCTGGTATTTTGTTGTTGGGCTAAACTTCATGGTGATCTCTCCTTATATTATGAACAAAGTTCAGGTTATTATATTAAAAAGTTTATTTTATATTTTCTCGGAAAGAACAGAGTTTACAATATTCGTAGTGGGCCGTTATAGTTTCAATCCCATTTTCAAATTTGACTTTTGTAATTTCCTCAAATTGATGAGGTCTTAGCTCCCGGTGATCTTCTGGAGCTTGTGCAAAGGTGGTTTTACATTCTTCACAACCCTCACAGTCATGGATCATTTCACCACTATTCCACATTCTGGCCTTGCCGCATTTGCATCTATATTGTTTCACTTTGTCTCCTTTTGCTCCCCAAAAAAGAGAAGCTTTATACATCATTAAATTGACCGACCTACACTTTGTTCTGTGTTAATGCCCACGATCTGCGGCAAGCGTAGTGCAGACCGTAGAATTGTGTTATTGCTGGATGCGTGACCTAAACTTTCCCACCGATACAACGGTCAATCTCACAATCGGTTTCAGTATCAGGCACACGGCTCTCTATATCTCTTTGATATATTAAAACCCTGGTGTGCATTGCTGCCAGAGATTCAAGATGTTCAATACCACACCCTAATTTTTCACATGTGTCCATGTATGCTAAAAGCATTTTTGGGACAGCTTTATCTTTTGCACAAAATAAGATGGCGTTTTCTTCAGTATAAACCTTATCTGGTTTACAGGCATTATGAGCTTTAATTATAAATTTGTGATCTATCATTTTATTTCTCCCTTTGGTTCGCTCTGCGGTTTATCCAGTTTTTTTCTGGATATCTTGTCGGTTTGTGGTGTTATCCAGTTAGCTTTTTTCATTAGATTATTGGTTTTAATTCATTATCAAAAAAGGCCAGGCCACCTTGCATTTCTTGGAGTTTGTTAAGAGATTTTACCAGGTGTTTTGGCGGTGAAAAGGGATCAATAAGCACCAAATATCTGTGAGCTAAAATCCCCTCCGATCCCTCTCTTTTAATTACCGTTCCTGGCCCGTATTTGGTTGTTACTTTTTGACCTGGGTTCATATCGCTTTCCTATTCCTTCTCAGTTATTGCCTTGCGGATACCACTGATTTTCTTTTGGACGGTCTTGAGAGTAAAAGCTGGATTCATGACCAGATCGTAATACATATTCATGACCGCAGCCGCATTATAAAAATCAGTCCTGGTCAACCCATCTTGGTCATACCTAAGTCGCCATGATAGATCGGAATACTTTTCGCCTGCGGGGTTCGGCCAAGTTGTCCCGTCTTTTATTTTCACTCTTTCCATGATAACGCTCTCCTATTCAATCTCAGTTAATTTTTCTATCTCAGACTCAAGCTCCTGCATTTTACAGCCGATATGGTACAACACCACACGGATATCATCGCCAGTAGACAGTGCATTAATGCTATTGATATCATGCCAAAAATCACGGCTATTTTCTCCTGAAACAATCTCTAATTTTTTTGCCATAACGCTCTCCGTTTCATTCTACGTTATTGCAAATTTAGCGATTTCATCCGGTGACATTTCGACCATGATGCAACCACCCGAGACACTGCTCAACGAAACGGTTACATGGCTATTTTCATTATCAAAAGTCAGATAGTTGATTTTCCACCCAGGGTTGTCTTTGTCCACTTCCGCAATCGGCTCCCAATTTTTGTAATCAGGGGTAAAGCACCCTGTCCTGGTCGGGCATGGCTTTCCGGTCTGGGCTTCATCTTTTCCGCATGTGGCGCAGCGTTTATCTTCTTTGATTTCTTCTGGCATGGGTTCAATCCTCCAAATTATAAGGCAGTAGATATTTTTTTCTGGATAGCCAGGACATCGCTAACAAGGCCACAAGCTCCGCTTATCTGGCATCCTATTTTATACGCCTTAGTTTCTTCGCTATCGTCCTCTTTATGCTCAATGTGGCGGTAATGCCTGTATCTTCGGTTCTCCACCAATTCCTTTGCGATATAATATAAATCCGAGGAGACACCATTATCGAACCGGAAACACGTTTTGCAGCCACACCAAAATGTAGGGTCATTGGCATTATCAACCGTTTCTATCGGCTCTAATACACCGCCACATTGTGAACATACCGCGTTCTCAGGGATGCTATCCCTACACTGTTTTTCTGTGATTTTGTATTCCATTATTAAAATCCTTCCTCTAATAAACTCTCAGTTATAAGTCCAAATCCCCCACATCCGATATAAACTTACCGATCCCGCCGAGCGACACGACCAGTTCGAGCCACCGCAACTGTGCGACCTCCCGGGGTGTCCCGGCGTACCGCCATCCGGGTTTCTTAATCTCATAAGATGTGAACACGCCTACACCCCCCACAGGTGTAATCCCGATCAGGTCTGAAGACTTCAGCTTGGCGTTTACCTGAGCGCTGTCATTCCCGAGACCGTATCGTACCATCCGGCCATCCTCAGACTTACAGGCCCCATTGTTATTCCGGAATAACCGTGCCCCCCGTCGGGAAGTCTCCAGTCTCACCTGTTGCTGCACATACGCCTCGGACTTACCATCTGCGTGGCTGGCGGTGACTGTGAGTGCGTCCGTGAGTTCGGTCAGCGCCTGCGGTGGAAGTCCCCACCGTGCTGCCCACTGTTGCAGCACGATTATAACCTCTCTCTCGGTTTCAGAATAACTTTTCCCCACGCTTCAAGAGACCTATCGTCTGTGGCATTTGTTGTTTCGTCTAAACAAGGCGATGGAAAACCTTTATCACCTTCCGGTGCGCCCATATCAATACCAAACCAGACAGGTGAAGGGGACATATTCCACTTGTGCGCGAGATGTGAAACTATAAGTCTTGCCACTTTTTGAGTCTGACCGGCAATCAACATATGCGCGGACTCTCTGATTAAATTATCAACAGCATTGACAATATTTTTATATTTATCAGAGCTGTTACTGACGTTTCCTTTGCTTGTCCAGTCGATCATAACCCACCTCCGGCCCGAACGTGCTCAGTTGCCCTGCCAGGAACTACCGGATTCCACTCGCGCTGAGCGTTCTTGATTCGTTTCATCTCCAGGCACGTCGTGATTTCCGCCGGTGAGTGGCCGTTCCTGGTGGCGCCATCAATCGCAAGGATTATAACATCAATCCACTCTTCCAGATCACCTGGAGCATGGATAATCTCTACCAGTTCCCGTTCGATGTGGTCAATGATACCATTATCATCACACCCAGGACCGAAGGTCTCCTGCGACCATTTAACGTGTTTCTCTATCCAGTTTTCTAAGATCATACTTCAGTTTCTCCCGTATTATAGTGTTTATCAGCAACTCCCGGCGTTCATCCAGTGTCATGGCGCTCCGGTCCCTGAGTTTCTTCAGGCGGGCAAGGTACTTACGGTATACGACTTCCCCTACCGCGTCAATGCTCATACCCTCACCCCGCCCAGTGCCAGTTTGGACCAACAGCACCTTTTCATTTTCTTACCTGATCCGCAAGGACAGCTATGATTGCGCATCCAGTTTTTACGTTTAGGGATGGACATTCTTCTCAGCTTTTCAGCTTCGGAGTTTTTAAGTGGGATCTCATTTCTTTTGAGTTCCTTCCCAATCAACTTCATCGCTTCAAATTTAGTAGAAGGTCGTCTCCAATCCTCTACGAACCCGTCCCAATCTTTTGGGGCGTCTTCCATTTGTAAATATCTAATTCTTCCAGATGTGTCCATTAAGCCCTCCCTTGTATCGCTGGTATTACCTCGTTTTTCTCTAATCTGTCAGCAGTTTCTCTCAGAGCTTCAATCATCCCATCACGATCACCATTTGAAATATAATTTGATACTCCAGGGTTTTCAAACGGGAATATTATCAGCGCGAAACCCATTTCAGGAAACTGCATTGACAGTAAATCCGCAACGACTCTCATCTGCTCTTCGGTATCTAAAATACTCATACCCTCACACCGTCCATTTTACACATCCGATCCATAGCCTCATGGTACGCGATGTTCCAGGCGGTATTCCGCTGGTATACGTTCATGTGGGCGCAGTTTTGCTTGACGTGCTGATTGGCTTCCATAACAGCAGCATAGATATTGCTGTCGACTACTCCGCGTTTTTCAGCGTCCAGTTGTTTTGGTTTCATATTGTTCTCCTCGCCAGGGAAGCCATCTCGCCTAAAGCGTGGAGAGCATCCGGCACGTCGTTCATAGGTAATATACCTAAAACAACTTTGTCAATAAGTCGTTTACCTTCGAGAGTCACTTCCTGCATTAACTCTTCGGCCTGATTATCTATGGTTTTATTAAAAGCTATCTTTTCCAGTTGAGAAGCTGTAGTGGGGTAGTCAAAGCAGTCTAACAGAATCTTGAATTGCGAATCACCATAATATTTTTCTTTGTTGACAATTTCGTTCAACTCTTTGACCTTAGCTTCTCCAGAAGCAATAAGTTTGTATTTCTTATTATCAGTCAGACCTGTTCCTTTTTTCTGTTTGTTAAATATTGTAGCAATAGTACCGTTGGTGCATTTAACAATCCCGTCCACCCGTCTCTCTAAGTATTCTCTGTCCATTTTATTCATAACACCCTCCCAGTTAAAGTTAAAATAGCTTATTCCAGTCCGTCAGAATTGTCCAATTGATTAATCTGATAGGTCTGATAGGTTTTTTAGATAACGTCCCAAGAATCTTCAATGCTTTCACATATTTTAGATCGGGTCGTTGGTGTGACCTTGGAAAGACAAACTTCCGGTATTTTCCAACCACAATCATCCATGTGTTGATAGAAATCCTCCCAAAGCCTTTCAAATGTCCAATCGCCAAAGAAGTTTTCCCTGAGAGACAAACAGTCCATGCAGGTATGGTGGACATGGGTTTCATCTTCATATTCTCCCCGATACCATTCAAATTTCTCCCCGATCTGGATCTCTTTGCCACATTCACCACATGTGATGATTACAGACGGTGATTCGTGCGTGAGAAGTTTTTCTTCCCACTCTTCGTACTCTTCTTCACAACAACCATTTATTTCACATGAACATCTCATCGAACTCTCTCCTCTATTCGTTCTGTCAGCGCCTCCGCCTCCGGGCGACCCAGAGCCTGGGCTGACAGTATGTCTGTTCCGAACGTGCGGTAAAATCTCATCATAATAACTGAGTCGGACTGACCGGCGGCGCGTTGGTATCCACACCATGTGGCTATCATCTCCCGCAGTTCTGTCTGTGCTTCCTGTCTCAGCCGGTGGTTTTTCATAGCCCCCATCACGGCGGCCGGTGGCGCCCCGGCGTGTCTCAGTTTCTCACCGACTTCATAGTCCGGAGCATCCACCCGGGCTACCTCACCCCGCATTGCTGCCAGTACCGCGGGATCTATCTCACTCAGATCCCCCTCGACCATTTCAATCGTAGCGTTACCCTGAGTAACATATTGCCACCCGCAGTACGGGCAATCTCTCTCGTAAGATTCGTACGTGCCCAGGCACTCCCTGCACACTCTTGTCGGTATTAAATCTTCATCCTTGCGTTTGGTGGCACGGGAGCCTTCCAGAGACCATTCGCGGAACTTATCTGGGAGGCCATGGCGAGGATGGATATTTCCAACATGATCTATGATTATGGCGTATTTCTTCCCGTCCATAATACGTAAACCTCTTCCAAATTGCTGAACATGAAGATTGTATGAGGCTGTCGGACGGGCTAAACTGACCACTTCAATTGCAGGGAGATCAAACCCTTCCCCAAAGATATCGACGTTTACAAGCTCTTTCAGATCCCCCCGTGTGAGCATCTCAATGGACTTATAGCGTTCTCGGTCGGGAGTTCCTGCATGAACCACCCGTGCTGGTACTCCAGAGGCGGTATAAGAGGAGGCTATATCCTTTGCTGTCTGAACGTCCGGAACGAACGTAACTCCTATCTTACCGGGAGCAAACCGGAGGTAGCTCTTAACCACATCTCCAACGATAGGGGATCGACGGACAGCAGCGGTCAGTTTCGGCTTGCTGTAATCCCCCGACTTGCCGACCTTTAGCCCTGTCAGATCTATGTTCGATGACGGACTGAATACTCGGTAGTCTGTGAGATACCCCGCGTTTATAAGCTCTCGCATACCTGGGCCGCTCACCAGCACATCGAATACCCCGGAAGCTGACCGCCCGATACCCTGCCCATCTGCCCGTTCCGGGGTGGCAGTAACTCCCAGTCCCCGGCAGGTCTCAGGGAACAGGCCGACAGCCTGCATCCACTCGTTACCGCCAGCTACGTGATGACACTCATCAGTTACCCACAGTGACGCCCGGTCTATCATCGGTTTCAGCACCTTCTGCCGGTTCAGCAGGGTCTTAACCCCCGCTACAATACAGTTGGCGTTCGGTGACTCATAGCGCCGCCCGAACCTGCGGATTTGCTCCGTTATTATATATTTGCAGAGACTGGCCGATGCCTGGAGGCTGTGAACCACCCCCTGTTTTGCCAGGGTGAATGACATCTGGCTCACCAGTTCCTGCCGGTGGGCGATAGCGAAAGACACGCCAGTGTTGCGTTTCAGCTTCTTAGAGAAGACGTAGGTTTTTCCACCACCGCAGGGCAAGGTAGCACATACGTTCTGAGCGCCGTCAGCCCAGGCAGCATCGATGTCATCACCTATGGTTATTTGGTATGGTCTGTCTGTCATTTATCAGAGCCCGACCAGACGCATCGCACATTTTGTAGAGCAGACCATGTAATTCCCCATTGCTTGAGCGTCTTTTTCTTCCATAGTTTTTCCACATTCTTCACAGGTTACAAATCCGTTGAACTCAGTATAGATACCAGATCCTCTCGACGGGAATTGTTTTACAGATGGATCGAAGATTGTTCCGTCAGTTCTGACAGTCCACCAGTGCTGTTCTTCGCTATTCCACATAGGCTCAAAGTAATGACCTCGAACGAGGGTAAGAGTTGGGTCCTCTGAGATTGCAGCTTCGCACATCTCTTTACATTTACCTCTATATTTCAAGTAATCAGACATATCAAAAACCCTCCTCACCCACCTCAACATGGGATGTTTCTTCCCCACATCCAGGGCAGATAAAAAAGTCACCATTGGCGTAGGTTGCTGAATAGACAACATAATCTTCGTACCCACAGCTTGGGCAGTAAATATATTCTACGTCCATATCTATTCCTTCTCTGGTATATCACCCTTACATACAGGGCATGGTAGTTTAGAGAAAAACCCTAAGTCATGGTCCCACATCCACAGACCGTCGATATAATCCCCATTGTCGTCCTCGATATCCGGAAATTCCAACTGGTCTTTATCCAGAACAACCCCGCATTGCTTACAGCTTATTAGATTCATAATCGTTACTCCTCGTCTTCGACGTATTCGTACTGCCCGGCCTCTTCATTCCAAGCATAATACTTCTTGGCGTCAGTAAGCTCAAAAGCCAGTTCATACGCTTCTTTTGATGAGTTTTCAGGGCTTGTGTCCTCGACGATCTCTCCGTTGTAAATTTTCATCCGACCAGTGTTGCTCCCGGTATCTTCGTCAGCCCAAGAATACTCGAAACCAAGATCCGGAAATTTCAATGATAATTTACATATTAGATCAGGGACACCAGACCATGCAGTATCAAAATATATGCTGTCATCTTCGACACGAGTAGAGTATGCGTTCCATTTTGTACCCCAGTTATCATTCGCCCAATCGTACCACGTTCTGTAGCCATGCTCCTCCATATTTGATTTATAGGCTTTTCCTATCTTGTCAGCCTCTATTTTCATCTCTTCTGACAGTTCTTCAAATCTCCTGAACAACTCACCATCTGAGAGAGGGTAATATCCATGTCTTTTCATTCCGTATAAATGAAATAGCCCGAGATCCCCAAGAGAGCTGTCTTCAACCTGTAAACTTTCTGGCATTTCGACAATCTTATTAAAATCGATAGCCCTGTCATCTGTGGATACTTGTTTGAGAAATTCAAGAACAGCTTCTTCTTTTCCAACAGGGGTAAATTTATTCGTAATGTGGTTCGGCATTTTATTTCCTCCCGTTACTGTTAAATCGTAGTGTATCAGTATAATATCCAGCCCTGAAAGTCCAATTGATTTTGGCTATAGGTTCGATAGCTATAGTGTATACTGGATGTCTCCGCCGATCCTGTTGTGTGCTATCATATAATAGTCGTTGTCTTTCTCAATACCGATGAAGTTCCGATTCAGGTTGGCGCAGGCTACCCCTGTGGTGCCTGAGCCCATGAACGGATCGAGGACTGTATCGTTTTCGTTCGACCAGGACACAATGTGGTCGTTGGCTAATTTTTCGGGGAAGACTGCTGGGTGATCGCCACGCTCTGGTGGGCAATACCACCAATTATTTCTCTTGCTATGTTCAGAAGCTGGTTTTCTTGTCTCGACCTTATGCTCCCCGTTGGGGAGCCTTCGCCCTATACCTGATTTGTCAACCCCGTATGATTTATTAGGTTTGTCTTTTATAAGGTTGAAAGACTTCGGTGCACCTTTGCTTAACACAAACACATACTCAAAATTCTGGGTGTAACATTTATTGGAGCCAACTGCACCCCCTCCATCTTTCACCCAAATCATAGTATCATGCAAATTGAACCCAACAGACATGAAGTGTAGTGCCTGTCGGAAGCTGGTGCCTGTTTCAGACCCTTTGATTGTGGCGTCATTTACGACCCAAACCACAACACCACCTTCAGAAATGACACGAAATAGATCTTGGATAACAGGCTTCCAGACGTGTTCACCCCATTCCAGGCTGTCATTATAATTCCGTAAATTGTCGTAAGGAGGCGATGTCACAACTAAATCAATACTTCCATCAGGAATATCTTTCATTACTTCCAGGCAATCGCCGTATAACAGTGTGTTCATATATTTTCCAATAGTTGGATAGGACCCGCCCACTTGGCGTTTTTCAAGAACCCGGATCGAGTTATTCTTACATTCGGCCTTGTCCGCTTTACAACCGGATTTAATGTCCCGAAACCACTCAGTATTACAGTCTCTGGAATTCCACGCCATCTGTCTAATATCAGCCAATACCCGTCTTCTGTCGGTTTGTCTTGCCAGTTTTTAATCACGATATTTCTCCCACATCCTTAGAGACTATATGAATCTCGTATTTTTTGCTACAGAACTCGCACAGGACTACCATCGCCCCGACTCTGACCAGTCCGTCCTTGTCATAGTCTAAACCTGCATCATAAAAAGTTTTATCTCCACAAACATCACATAAATAATAATCTGCTGCTGACATATCATCACTTCCTATACCGATGCCCACGCCAACCGCCGGATGCACTGATCGGCCAGTCTGCGAACCACGGCTCTCTGACTTCCATTAACTGCTCGAACTCTTCCACACTGCCGAAACCTATCGGCACCTCAGACACAATCTCATCATGCACATGCAGTACCGGCGGATACCCGGCGGCGTTCACTCTGACCAGGGCAGCCGCCAGGATGTCGCGGGCAGCCCCCTGCGTAATGTTTTCCGCCAATTTTGCCCCGTGTGTCAATATTCTCGACCACTTGTGGGTATATCCGTCCATCCCCATGAAAGAGATCTGCTGGACTTCCTGCCCCCGGGGGTCCGTTCCGACGTTCAGTCGTGGTTCGTGGTAGGACAGACAGCGCCCGGACGGCAATCTGATATACAGAACGTCTCCAAACACGCCGAACTTCAAGTCACGGTAAGTATATTCCGTTCCCGGGTTGGCAATCGCAAGGACAGTCATACCCTCAATCCCATAGAACTCCCGGTAGAACTCCCATCTGCCCATAACCTTCCGCCACTGCCCGCCCCATAATTCCACAATAGCTGGGGATGCTTCACGCCAGGCCAGGATGCCAGTCTTGATCTCTTCCTCGGTCATGAAGGCCCCAGCTCCAAAGTTCAGCCAGGCATTAATCCAGCCACCGTATCCTGAGTTGTGAGCGATCAAAGGACCTCGGTCTGTAAGAATAACGTAACGGTTACGGGGGCCACAGTTCAGGATATCATATGTGTCGGACTGTGGCTTAAAGTCTAATACTGGTTTAGTAACGTGAAGAAAACCTTTGACACTTTTGTGAGCTACTGAGACGGCTTTCTGAAATAAAGTTTTAGAGTTGTATAACCTCGAAGCATTTTCCCATAAGTTGATTCGGATATAAAACTTATGGTCTGGGGTAACAGATACCCCGTGTAGATCTATAACCTTTCGATGACCTTTGTAAACCACCCCCTCATGCCCAACAAAAGTAACCCCGTCATGGATCACATCTTCGGCAGTTATCCTGGATATCGGAACCCACCCTCTCCCGGTCAGCACTGGAGTCTCCGGACCGAAACACCCCAATTCCGCTATTTTACCAATTTTTTTACGTAACGGGTGGTGTTTTCCGGTCTGTTCGATCTTCCACCACCCGGGGGTTACTAAATCAGTATACCCAGCGTGAGCCATTATATCTTTAAAAGGAACCCCTGTTATTTTAGCAGCGGACATCTCGTATATCTTCCCGTGGGTCCGGAAGACCTCCAGGCGCCATTCCTCCCCGGCCAGTGCTGCCAGTACCACAGCTTCGATGGCACTGTAATCTGAGCAGATCAGTTCTTTACCAGGACCGGCGACCAGTAAAGATCTCATGCACGACCCAATCAGATCAATAGCGTTCCCCCACCGAGACTCTATCTGTTCCAGATCCCCATTGTGGATATCGACCAGAGCGCGTTCGGCCAGAGTGTTTCCCCACTCCATACCGTTTTCTTCAGGCCCGCCGTTCCGAAAATTTTGGGGCTGTATCTGGCGCCCCGCAAACCGCCCGGTCCTCTCAGCCCCGCAGTATACGAACGAGTCTCTGATCCGCCCGTCACTGTTTAAACACCTCTGCATGGCGAACAGTTTCTTAACCGCGGCGCCCCCGATAGCTTGGCGGATTTCCAGAACTCGACGAACATCAGGTGGGAGATCGGCCCGTTCCAGGGAGTCCTCCACCGTCTGTTTATCAAGACTCGGAAAGTCAAATCCCCTGGACTGAAGCCACTTATCCCCCGCTGATGTCTTCGACACTTCATCAACCGTCTGGACTTCACCCCCGGTAATCCGTTGCAATTCAGCAGTATATTTATTACTGGACAGATGAAATAGACGGACACACGCTTCCAGTCCTTCCAGATCAATAGCAACTCCCCGGACGTTAATCTCCTGGTCTAACAGCCACACCCGGGTCTCAAACTCCGACATCTCTGGCATCCGTGATGACACATCCTGTTCCGCCACAACATCCTGGTCATTATACTCGTACATCTCGTAATGCAACTCGGGGTACTTCTCGAACGAACGGTACAGTTCGGAACACGCTTTGGTAGGTTTCTTCGGTATCGACAGCAACTGAATGAGCTTCTTACCCCTCGGATCTTTACCCCGACCAGGTGTGACTATACCTGCCACCTTCTCCAGTGATCCCGGAAGCCCCCATGCTCTGGCCTTGGCCGCAGAACATCTCAATTGGTGTAACGGCAGTTCCGGCCAGCCCATGCGTTGCTGACAGACATAGAACCAGATATAATACTCAAACCCTGAGTTATGTGCTTCTATCAGATTTCCAGACTGGAGGTAATTGAATAACGGAACGGGGCCGCCGGATATCGGAGTCCACAGTCGAACCCCGCAGCCATCGAGCAGATTATACGCCAACGAGATCACACGTGCCGACGGATGTTCGGCGTAAACCGGGGCGTTGACGCAGGCTATCCCTGGTTTACCTTTCATTAACGGTTTAAAGTACCCGCAACTTTCGTCGAATACATAACCTGCCTCAGAATACGTCTCAAAGTCCATTGCGGGTAAAGTCATCTGTCTATGCTCCTTGGTTTAGGTTAAATTAGAATGGCAGGTCGCTATCAGGTGCTCCGGTATTTAGCGGGCCGTAGTGTGGAGGGATGGTGCCACCCTGCGGACCGGTCGGGGGTCCCTGGAACTGCTGTCCTGCCGGGGGCTGGAACTGCTGTCCTGCCGGGGCCTGGAACTGCTGTCCTGCCGGGGGCTGGAACTGCTGTCCTGCCGGGGGCTGGAACTGCGGACCACTGCCAGCCAGAGGCGTGGTCTGAGCGCCTTTAGGAACGTATCCAGAACCAGCAGCGGCTACCAGTGCTGCTGCGTTCGGGCCTGTTGAGATTTCAGGGCCGTAGCCGATGAACCGGACGACAGCGCCATTCAGATAAACTCCGGGTTTCGTGGAGTCCCCGTTACCGGCGACCGTGAAGAACACCTGGACATAATACCCACGTTTAATCTCGTTCTGGTTCGTTACCGGGCGAGCTTCAGCCCCGGAGACAACAGAGAACGGGTAGCCGCTTGTGAACCGGAAGACCCAATGCCCGGGGAAACCTTCCTTATTCGCGTTTTCCCGGGTATCACCGTCCACTAATTTCCAGGCGAACGTGGGGCGTTGGGTCTCGCCGTTCTTAAAAGCAGCGTTCGCCACGTTCTGAATCCCTTGCCATGCCGGTCCGAAGTCCGGAGCGTTCTTCTCAACAGCCACAGCGCAGAAATACTGTACCTTCGGGTTGCCGTTCTTGTCAGTCATCGGACGACCTTTCATGTCTGTGGTAACAGGTGTGAACACATCTCCCTGTACCAGTCGTCCACTTACGTTGAGGTATACTTGATCAGCCATTGATAATACTCCTTATTGCGTCTAAATCGACGAGTTTAAGTTTATGTCCTTGTAATTCCCGTTTAGCCATGAAATCAATCATTGTTGCGTCTATCAGTTTCCTGTCAATCGCTTGAGTCGGCGTGATCGCCTCTTCAGGTTTCCGGAGGTCGATACCCATCTCATCCCCGGCGGTAATAGCGTCCACTGTCCATTTTAAAGCACTCATTGTCTGTCGGGCCTCATACCCCGACAGTAACTGTCCGGACTTAATGAGCGCCAATCCATGGGCTTCCAGTGCTGTAAATCGGTGTTTAATCCTCGCTGCCGCAGTCTCCAGCCTGGACAGTTCAATAGCCACTTCATTCGGTGTCGGGGTGAAACTATCGGATATTCCGGCAGCATCCATACAGTCTCCCGCAGCATGGGCGTTTGTCGGGCAGTTTATAATGTGCTTGCAGTACCGGCACCACGGCCCGGACTGACACAGAGCGCCAGGCAGTACCGCCAGTCTCACTTGATTATCAATCTGGTTTCTGTAATTCCGAAGCAGTTCGGCGTTAAATCCCCAGGACCAGACAGGACCTCCTGACCGTCTGTTCGCTCGGGGCTGGCAGATATGGATCTGCACGTCTCTAATGCCCGGTGTGGCTTTGATGATGGCACCAGCTATGCACTGCCAGTTTTCTTCCGGAAACACCCATCCATGACCGTACTTAAAGTCAACGATGTGCAGCGTGAACCCTGAGACGGCCCAGAAGTCGGGTATGCAGACCACAGTGTGGCTCATGACTTCCAGTTCTCCCCGGTCTTCCACACCCCCTCGTTCAGCGTTCAGACTGTAACAGAATGCGGTATATTTCTCAACTGCGGTTATCATCTCCTGGTCTACCCACACATCCAGAATCTGCTGACCCAGGAACTCTGACGGCAACTTACGTTCGAGCAGACAGAGTTCCGCTACTTTAGCCGCCGCCCTCCCTTCCAGAGCAGCGCCGTTCGTCTCGTAGGGGTACTGTTGCTCCAGGAGATATGACCCGGCGCACCCCATTACCCGGTCTAAAGCGGAGGCATTGAACTTCAATTCGTCACCTGTTCGGGTTTGGCGGTGAGCCCGAGGGCAACCGCCGCCACCGGTATAATGCTCGGATTGTTTTGGAGCGCTGCAATTGTGGGCAGTCCAGCCGAAGTGAGGATACCGTCAGCCGCCACATGGTTTATCCCACGGCCAGCAGCTTCCCGCATCAACGGCGCCCATTTGGTGATGGAGCCATAGGGCAGTGGAAGGCCCTGCTGTACCTGCGGTTGGGTAAATGGCTGCGAGGTCGGCACAGCGTCGGTATTGGTGAGAGTGGCCTGTGTAGCCTGAACCGGGGGCGCCGCGGGTTCTGTATCGGCGGGATGATATTTCTGATACAATTCAGTCTTAACCTGTGCCAGCAGGATCGGATCGACGCCCTTACGGTGAATCCAGGACCCTTCTTTCTTGTCCCCCACGGTCTGTTTGTACTGAGTCTTCCCAGAGCTGTGAATACGTTTATCCCACGGGATACCTTCGGAGTCCAGCTCGGGTGTATCTGTCTGCACCGGAGGGGCTGTCTGCACCGGAGGGGCTGTCTGCACCGGAGGGCTCACAGTGCTGCAAGGCATGTCAGTATATAATGGTGCTGTTTCAACACATTCGTTCATGAGTCCGGTCGGAGGGGGCGTTCCCCCGGAACATGATGCGTCTCCAGATCTTCTTGATATGATCTCTTCAATTGCTTCCTGCGCTGGAGGATCTTCCTTCCAGGTTTCCGTGGGTTTTACTTTCGTGACGCACCCAACGCACTCAGTCCCAGGCACCACCCGATCCGGCAGCAATCCTGCGATGTCCATTAATGCTTTACCAATAATTCTTAAAATTTCTTTCATTTGTTCCTCCCGTTCTGTAGGTTAATGTCGATTACGGCCTCAACCTACATCTCTCAGCCATAAAAGTCCAATTGATTGTTCCTATAGCACCTATAGATTTTAACAATTGGACATCTGTTCGGTCTGGTGGTAAGTGTGGGTTCACAGTAAACTATAGGATGGGGGTATAAATGGATAGATTACGTGAAGTAGCGCTCAAAGAAATAGGTGGCGACAGCATATCCGCTTCGAGAGTATTAAATCAATGTACAATAGAAATAGAAGAGTATTATCTGTATGGAAGCAGTGATATAGAGCCTACGGGCATAATGGCTTGGTTAACTCAGGAGGTAACGGAATGAAAGAAATACTGGACGGGTTTAAAACAGGAGGAACTGTATCTTTCTCCGGAACTTTTACTAAAGACAAGCCTCTCATAGTGCCAGGAAGCACGGTCAAACTATATTTAGATGATAAAAACTTCATAGAAGCTGAAGTAAATACTATCATTGATCTTGATGACGGCTCTCTGGATTGCACAATTAAAAACGTGAGGATGAGTGAATGACCACACCTGATAAATACAAAGACGCCAGATTAAATCCGGAGTATGTGGACTATCTGGAACGAACACTCGATAAGGTACGACAGGCACTGTACGCTCTGGAAGGAAAAGACGACGGATCGGTACACGTCTTATGGGATTGCTTAACCTCTATCTTAAAGGCCCTCTCATGACCTGGCTCGACGCACTGCCACTGCTCATAGCCATAGAGTCTTTCGGGGCGGCGACGATCCTGCTCTGGTGTGGACGGTGGGGGTCCGGACTATATTGGCTGTCTGCCGGCGTGTTAAATCTATCAGTTATATTCCTGATAAAGAGGTACGGGTGAGGTGGCTTATACTGGCAGTGCTGATATTACTCCCGAGTCCGTTACATCCTGAACGCCACGAACTGGAGAATATCAGAATTATCAGTGCTGCCAGTCAATACCCTGTGTATGAACATCATAAAACAAGGAGGACTAAAATTGAGAAAATTTCTACTCTGGAAATGGAACTATCCGCTGAGATGGCACGTCAGGCGCGTAGGTCTGACCGAACCGTACCGCGACGGCTCTCCAAACAGGATTAAGATGGTCAAAGAGGTCATGCGACTGACAGGCGTTCGGTTGAGCGCGGCGTATGAGTTCTGTAAGGGGGTGAAATGACAGGACAACTGAGTAAACACTTCTGGCGAGACGAGTTCACCTGCCGCTGCCACAACTGCAAATTCGACACTGTGGACGCAGAACTGATTAACGGACCTCTCAACTTCCTTCGGACGGATAACGTCCGGGTGACAATCATAAGTGGCTGTCGGTGCCGTGAGCACAATGAGGCTGTTCAGCTCGAAGAGAATCCCAATTACGTTCCGGACTCATCATCGTCGGTGCATATGACAGGCAAGGCTGCTGATATCCTGGTCGAGAGACGTGAAGGCCGAGCGTGGGTTATGGTGCCCCCGGATGAAGTGGCTACGGCCTTGGAACTGAGATGCCCCAATGAATATGGTATCGGCCGGTACCGAACGTTCACTCACATTGACGTTCGGTCTGAACGAGCCCGGTGGGACAGACGATGAAATATTACACAGGGGTGGGCAGCCGCTCCGCACCGAGGGATATTCTCGATCTGATGACCAACATAGCCTCCCGGCTCTCTCAGGCCGGACTTACTCTCCGGTCCGGGGGTGCTGCCGGGGCTGACAAGGCGTTCGAGCGAGGGGCTGCGGGGGTTGCCGATATCTACAGGGCGAACCACGCCACATGGGAGGCGATGGAGATCGCTAAAAAATACCACCCGAGGTGGCAGGCGTGTAGCTCATACGCCCGTAAACTCCACGCACGGAACGTGTTCCAGGTATTAGGTCGTGAGATGAACGAGCCGTCAGAATTTATGATCTGTTGGACTCCTTACGGATGTATCTCACACACTGACAGATCTCGATTTACTGGCGGTACCGGGACTGCCATATCGATTGCGGAAGCATATGGTGTTCCAATATTTAACTTGCAACGTAAGGCGCATCGGGAGTGGGCGGAGAATAGTTAATCCAAAGGCTCCAGACCTCCCGGATCTAACGGAGGTAAAGGTCCGCACCGTCTGGAGTCATAATCTATATCAGCCCATATAGACCTAACACGGACGGAGATATCCTTTCCGTCAACCGTATCATACTTCGTGCTGCACCCCATCAGGGCCACCGCCATCAATACTACTATCCATTTCATACTGTCATCTCCTTATACCATCGGTGAATCCGTTCGACGTACGTGATTGTCTCCCGGCTATTCTCGCCGGTTACTTCCGGTAGCGCAGCGATGATATCCGCGTACAAGACAGCACCACCCGCCACCTTCTGGGCTTTCAGGATGTTTCCGAGGCCGGCATTATAGCTCGCCCGGGCAAGATCCCACCTATCTGTCTCAGGGCGAGGGCTGGACCACTGTGCTGCCAGTTTACTCATGTAATACGCCCCAGCCAGAATAGCCGGTTCCGAATCATGTGGAGACACCCCGGTCAGTCCAAGCTGTCGGCACACGTCGTTCCAGGTGCCCGGCATGAACTGAGCGAGACCACGGGCCCCGACAGGACTGACAGCCATCGGGTCCATTCGGGACTCCTGGTATAGTTGGGCTTTCCACCACCGCCAGTCCATCTCAGACGGCCAGTATTTTTCTACCATAGCTTTGATTTGTTCGTCGTATTTGTCTGTAATTTTCATTTTAAGACCCCGCATTTTTTATGTAAAGCAAAGCACCGGAAAAAGCCGCTACGAGGGTTATAATAAACTTTATACCCTCTATCTGAATTGTGCTTATCACTCGCGCCTTTGTATCTTCTTTTGCAATTCGGCATAGTTGACAACTATCAAATATTTTTCTGATACAAAGCCTATCTGCTGTCTTGGATACGTCTTTCCCTGTTAAATCCTCCGCGATGCTTTTAACGTATTTCTCGACGGCCTCAAGAAAATAATCACGGGGGATATCTCGAAACTCAGCGCGTAGTTCCCACATTTGCAGATCTGCAATTTTCCGGGTGTCTTTCAATGGTTTTCCTCCATTTTAGAACTTTGATACCGTATCTTGATGGCAAAAGTTCATACCATCTCGGTGCGAGTTTAGGGTCGATTCTCATCAAAACATCTTTAATAACGTACACACATTTCATCCGTAAAACGCCGGCTGGATTCCCGATGAGCTTGTCAAGTTCAGGTAACTTATTGGGCAGTATATTAACAACTAAGAATTTCCGTTCTATAACTATTGGGGGTATCTTACGTTTCTGATATTCTGGCTTACCCCATCTATACCCATACAGGTACCCTCCGGAGTAAATACACACGGAACCAATAGTCATACCGACAAGAGCCTGGCACATTGATTTTGCATTCTGCGGGCGCGATAGGCATATGAACGTATCTTTGTTATTAACCGTATCAGATATTAGTCTATAGCGGTTTTCCAGAACATATGTTTTCCAGAACATAAATCCGAAAAAAGCCGGTTTATATAAAATCCAGAAAACCCCCGTTACAAAACCATGTCTGAAGGGCTCCGACTTTGGTATAACAGTCCCCCATCCGGCTTCAAGTTCTGCCAGAGTATATATTGGATTCCATTTTAAATATAAAATGAATGATACGCTTGATAGCACCCACAGTATGGGGAATGACCATCTTACTTTTGAAAAAACATTTGAATACGGTATGTCCATGTATTTTATAGATAAAAGATATAATATAATAAGATACATTGACACATTGTCTAACAACATGCACCTTTGGTATCCGTTCGCCACAAGAAAAACAGACCCCATGGCGAAGGAGAATACCATAAACGCAGGAGATGATTTCAGGCGCCACATTTAACGATTTCAGCCTGTTCGAGCAGTTCTGACAGCCTGTCAAGATCATCAGCGTGTTTCGGACAGTCCTCATACGCCTGTTTGATCACCTCTCTTGCGGAATCAAAGGCGCCCAGTTTTTCTGTCAGGGCCGGTTTCGCTTGCACTTCGAGCAGCCTGTCCATAGCTTCTGATAGTGCTTTCCCGGTTTCAGGACAATCTTTAGCGATACTCTCAATTAATTTTCTTGCTTCATCAATCATTTTACACCCCACATAGATTAAAAGTTATTGCCAATACCAAAAAATGCACCGACTCTAACGCCAACATACCCTACAGTCTGATCAACTGACCCAGATGTAGTCCCTACACCCTCTTTGAATTTCCTGTCAGCCCATAACCTTTCTTCTTTGTTCTTTGCCTTTCCGCACCGGTAATCGTGTTTGCAACTGGAAACCGGGTGCTTGTGCCGGGGGAACACGCTTCTGAGTACAGCGTTGACAGGAGATAATATCAAGCGGACAAAAAACTTTTTTACTTTTGAGTCAGATTCATAGATTAGCTCTGAACTTGATCCATCCCATTCAAAGTCAACCGGGATATCATCAGTCGTACCGTCCGGCATTTCACAAGCTAAAGGCTGGTCTAATGCCCTGAGCTTATCATCGTTCGGGACGTTTCTCATGTGTATTATCGTTCCGGAGTGCGCCATTATTCAGGCCAACCGTCGTTGATATTTATGTTTTCTAAGTCTTCGCTATTCTCAGCCGATCTTATCTGTCCTTTAAGAGTCCAAGCACGACTAACAACCTGATCTCCTCTTGTTTTAAGATATTGCCCCATTTGTATCATTTGCAAAGCTGTCATGGTTTTAAGCGCATTTGACACAGGCATAAAATGAACAGTATCAGTCGGATCGAGGAGCATAGCATCAATAACAAGATCCTGGATATTCTGCCGATCCACTTCATCCCGCATCTGAATACCGTCAGGATCAGCATCTCCTGGGAACGTGTACGGGATGCTCTTTTGGTATATTTTTAAGTACCGGATCTCTTCCACCAATTGTATCTTTTTGGCTTTCTCATCCGGTAACTCTTTTGCCGGAGGAGATAGTGCGCCATCTAAACAGCACCAACCAATTGACCCACAGGTTGCTTCGATCAAACCCGGCATGAAATCGAGAGATTCAACCTCTATTGTATTGACCACTTTTCCACCTTTAACCACGTGCGCTCTCATTATATTATCCCCCAAATAATAGCTTTTCCATTTCCACCAGCCCCAGAAGCATGGGCGCCTTTTGACATCCCGCCACCCCCGCCAGGTACTGACCCGGCAGTAGCAGCCCCCGTAACGGACGCTGCCCCACCGTCACCTCCATAAACAGAGGTACCACCAGCCCTGGCGTTTGTTCCGTCATGTGTTCCACCCGCGGCCCCGCCGTGAACTGAATTACCTAAAATTGAAGCTCCGCCTGATGACGAAGGCCCCGCCCCACCCCAAATAGAAGGTATTCCGTTGGTTGCCCCATTCGCCCCCGCAGATTCCGCAGGACTAGTGGACACAGCCGCACCAGATAATACTGACCCCCCGGTATATGGGGCTGCGCCAGCATAAACAATCGCGATTGTTCCTATGGACGAATTGCCACCAACCAAGCCAATTGTCCCAGTGACAGAAGCCCCGCCAGCCCCAATAGTCACAGTTTCGGTAGCGCCGAATAAATCTGATGGTAATTCAAACCTAAAGCATCCACCGCCAGCACCTCCCATAGCGTTTCCTGCCGGGGTATCTGTACTCGCACCTGATCCTGCCCCGCTCCAAATTATAGACCCAAAGACTGGATATCCAGGTGGTGTAACGAAAGTTGAAGTTGTTAAAACTTCGAGATAAAAGGAATTTAAAACAACAGAGTTAAATCCAGTTCCATCGCATTGGATAATCCGGACCTCTCCGGGGTACACGATGTAATCAGTCAGCCCGTCAATTTCATCAGTTCCATCCGGGTCAAGTGTGATATTCCCAGTGCCGGAATTGCCGTATATTAAATACCAACCCGAGCCAAGTGTTGCAGCAGCCGTAAAGGTCTGGGTGAATGTGCCGGATGTAATGTCCAACCTCTTTCCGAAATCAGTAGCAGCAAGAACAGTGTTTGACGTCCTGTCTTCTTTAACCAACAATGTCTTTCCACCTAGCAAAGTCCAGTATGCAGCATTGGACAGCGCTTCAACAGCCCCCTCTGCCTGAACCTGAATACACCTGTAGGAATTTCCAGCCGTGGAATACACTACATCTCCAACAGCGTACCCTCCGACAATTCCTGTGTCATATGCCGTGGCATTGCTGGCATTCTCTGCTGCCGTTGCGCTTGCTGCTGCCAAAACCGCTTGAGCCGCAGAGGTTACAGCGCTGGCGTCAGCCGCAACAGAATACCCATTAACCGCAGTTGACAGAGCATTCATTTGGTCTCTAAGCACATTCAGATCCCCAGTGCCTGCTGCCCCCCATGCTGCCAGAGCTGAAGTAAATGCGTCCGCCCGGGCATCAAAGTTGTCAGGGTCCGTCCTCTGCGGAGCCACCCCTGGATCAGTGATTGTTTGTGTAATTTGATAAGCTGTCATATCATATCTCCTATATTAAACCTTTTATACTGACTGAAACAATTGTGTAATTAAGCAGCGTCACTACTTCCGTAAAATCGTCATAAATACCATAAGCTACAGGCAATGAAAGATCCGTTCCGTCATTGTTCGCATCCCAGGCACAGGGGATCCCCCTCAACTGAGATAAAGTATCGTACACTTTATCTATACTGCCAGTGGCTACTCTGAAATTGAAACTGAGTTTTTTAGCGAAAGCCCCCTGAGATAGATAAGTCTCCCCGTAAGCGTTCGTCTCTATGATAGAATAATCCGATATCCCGGCAGATATTCCGGGCATTGTTTCACCGAGGTACTTACTCGTTCCAACCAACTCATGCCCTGTGCGAACCGTCTGATTCGTTGCCCCGGTACTTATGACCCGACAAGAAGAGTTATAAGACAGCGAGAAGGTTTTCGTTGCTGAAGTTTGATATCGAATTTCCGAGAAAAAATAATCACTCCAGGATATAGATTCTGTAGCAACTAAATCGTATGATGTATTGGAATAAACGTAATGGATTGTCCAGGCGTTCAGTGTCCCTGACCCCTGAGTATCCGTAACAGTTACTTCGAGAGCCCCTGTACCCGAGTTATACGTAGTCACAGTTCCCAGCATAAATTTCAGGATATCCGCAGTATTTTCTATTTCTACCGTGTCACCTACCGCCCATAGTTTGCCGGTTGAGGCAGTAAAACTCTTCGCACCAGTTCCTATTGCCACACTTGTTACTGACGTTCCGATATAGTTTGTGGAGTTCTCTGTTACTATTACCTGTGTGTTCGTCCCCTCAACACCGAACAGGGCGAGCGCGTCGCATTTAGAGCTATCAACTTTCGTGTGAATAATATCTGGGGCCGCGGACTGCGTGTTGGTGTAGTCATCGAACATCCTCCATCTAACAGAGGCCGACCGTCTCACCCAGTTTGTAAAGTCATCGGCCGGGGGGAAGTTGCCGGTTTGGGAAGTCTGGGATTCGTAAATATCTCGTTGGCAATTTATGCCCGCTTTTTTTACAGATATGTTTGTGACCGAGCCTACAAAATCGGCACTTACTACAACTCCGACGAACAGGTTCGTACTCCCTGCTACTATTAATTGCTGATAGTATCCTACAGCAGACGCATTAGCACCCGCGACTCCAGCGACATAACCCGCGACTGTTCCAGCGGTAAACGCAGCTACTTCAAATTCAACCAGAAACTGATCGCCTGTTACCAGTTTTGACGCTGGGATAGCTTGATACAACTTGCTCGTCCCGGCCTGAGAGCCATCACAGTCGTATCGGGTGTTTGTAGCACTGAAGGACCACTCAGCACCGTCTGTTGAAAACGTATTAAAAAAACAATCGCTCCCGGTAATCAACTCAGGAAAATCAGACTTCAGGACATATGCCTGCGCCCCTGAAGCATACGCGGTTAAAGTCGACCAATCGGTCAGATCCTCGGTTATGCTGCTCGCCAAAAGATTTGTGATCTTGGGTACTATTACTCTCATTATGCCACCGCCGTTATTCTGATTGTGTCTTTCCCTTGGTTCACCCTATCGAGGATTTTCAGTAACTGTTTGTTCGTCTTTATGATCTCAATATTTGCGGCTCTCAGTTCTTCCCGCAGGGATTTTATCTCAGCAGCGGTGTGGCTGCTGGTTTGTTTATTGTTAATCGGAACGATCAATTCATCTCCGTGTAGCATTACCGGATACCCGGATTCGGGCCCCGAAGCCAATCCTCCGTCGGCATAGCCTGGCAAGTTCAACCAGTCTGGAAGGTTTGTGCCACCGGCCGATATTTGGGCGTCGGAGATAATGAAATTGGGAAATGCCGCGTTCAACATTCCCATCTCCCCAAGAATGTTATTGAACTGAGTCCCAAAATCCCAGTACCCGCCTGGGTCTATCATCGCCGCCTGGGTCGGAATGTTCAGGTCAAAATACCCCGAAGATGTGAAAGTTGCTTTAGAAGTTATCTGGTCGTATAATGACGCCCCTGTAGGTACCGCCGGTGCAGGGGGTGATGTTTGGACGGCGGCAAGCGCATTGGCCAAAGCAGACCCTCCCCCCAGGAAGGATTGAAATAAAGATTGTTGAGCCCTCATTTCCGAATCTGATAAGTCTGCAAAGAACGCCAATTCATCCCTGGATACTTGCGCTACTTTTTCTATTTCGTAATCTGAAATGGCATACAATGTCTGTGAGATCGGCGCTTGATCCCCAAGATACTGCCCGAACAGCAGCCCCTGTGCTTCTCGATCTGCGAGAGACCTGGCGTCTAATAGTTCCGGCTCCCTTGCTGAGAATTCGGACAGTTCCGCCAGATGCCGCAACATTTCCTCAGTGCTGATATAGCCCTTCTCGAACCAATCGAGGGTCATTTTAGCCACAACTGCTGCTTCGGAGTGGTAGTCTTCCAGTTCCACATTTATAGCATTGAGTAGACCTGAATTATCATACATCGCCGACCCGAGATCATCTATCGATAGCGTCTGGATTTGTGCTTCCTCCAGGAGTTTATCGATGGTTTCGATCTCTTCTTCAGTATCTTCCATGGCGGAGGAGAGTGATCTCCTGATGGTTCCCAAGTCACGTTGGTAGTTATACTGAGACCCTGAGTATCTCTGACTTGCCTCACGGAATGCTTCAGCGTCCCGTAACAAATTCTCTTTATTACCAGAATCACCTAACGTACTGCCGAACGCCCTCTTAGCTCGCTCATACGACAGATTTATTATTTCAGTTGAGTCAGTGAGTGAACCAAGATAGTCCTCTATTGAATCCATGAAATCTTTATATGCGTTCTTGGCTGCGGTTATGCCTGAAATCGATTGGTTGTACAGAGCCAAAGTTTCTCCGAGCAACGAATTATACTCAGTCACGCTGATCTCGCCGGCGTAAAATAATTTATTTAATTCGGTGTAAGCTGTGGACACACCGGCGAGAGCCTGAATAAAATCATATAGGTTATCATCCTCTGATTTGATGCTCACATTCAGTAAATCAATGGAGGCCGCCCACGTTTCCAGCCCATCTGAAGACTCTACGATAGATTTCAGTAACAGGTCTCCTGACGGCAAGTACGAACTGTTCAAGGCTTTGTTATAGCGGATCATGCCTTCCGCAAATGTGGCTGTCTTATCAATTATGGGGGACAGGGCCTCAAGAGCCTTGTTGCGCAGACCTTCTAATCTAACCAGCAGTTCCACTTCCGCGTTGGCGTTTTCGAGTGTTTTAACATATATATCAAATTGGTCGTTTACCGCTTTAATCGCACGCTCTTCGTCGGTCATATCCAATAAATCAAACAGTGTGGTTAAGGAGGATATAGTCTGGACGTTTGTGAATGCATCAAGAGTGGTCTCCCCAAACACTTCTACTTGCCGAGTGAATTGACTCAAGAAGTCCGTAGTATTTGATACTACTGCGTTGAAGTTCACAAAAGCCTGAAACAGATCGTCCTGCTCGCCTTTGAGCGATTTGAAAAAATCAATATCAAAAGACTCGAATCCCGTCCCGAAAGTTTCGAGCTTTAAGCCCTCTAAGATGCTGCTGAAAACATTATCACTCACCGCTTTTAGCAGGACTTCAGCACTCTTGCCTTCTGCGTCTATCCAGCCATTGTTCGGGCCGTTCACACTGTATTTTTCGAGGGTCGTTTTTAGAGCACCTTTCAGCGCATCATCAACCAGCGTGAATCTGTCGTCAAAATAATCCCGGAAGGCCATGGACATATCCGGGCCCATATCTTGTGCAAAAGTTAGAAAGTTGAATTTCTTTGAATTAAAAGACCCCTGGCCATAATTTTCCTGATCAAAATGTCCCGACTGCATCCCGATATAGGGGTCAGGGTCATCTTCGAGCAGTTTTGATATCAGCATGACAGCACCCGCGGCAAGCGCGAGATACGGTACGGCGGAAGCAATCCCGCCAGCGATGCCCATGCTCGGAGCACCCGCACTCGCTATACTCGCTCCGGAATAAGCGGCGGCATTGGCGGCACTGGCGGCTGCTGGGGCTATTGCCGATGTGTACCCAACCGCACCCGGGACCCCAATTCCAGTAAGAAAATTATAAGCGGAAGACTCCATCCCTCCAGAGAAAGCACTCCACATGGTCTTTCCGGCAGATAAGGCATCAAACACCCCGAAACCACCCCCACCATTGAGTCCTAATGCTCCGAGAACCCCCCCACCGGAACCCATAGCTGCTCCAGAATTTCCACCCACCAAGACATTCATCATTATGTTTGATGACCATGTGGCCAATATCTGCGCAAAGGTTTTCTTAGCGGTCTTCAGAAGGATGTCGAAAGCGTTCTCTCCGCCGTCCAGGAAGTCTAACCACAACTCAGCATGAATATCATGGATGTTATCATACATGTGTTGAAAGGCTTTTTCTTGCTTATCGAGGGCCTTTTTCTGTGCTTTCTCCTCATCTTTTATTTTTTGCTCATATTCTTTCTTTTCTTTCGCGACTACTTTATTCATCAACTCGATTTCATTCTTCCAGTATTCTTCCCTCGCGTCCTCTTCTATCTGAATGTTCTCAAGTTTAGATTTAAGCAGAGTTTTATTCCACTCCTCAATTTCTTTGATGGCTTCCTTCTCGTATTCAAAATAGTCTTTCAGCGCAGCATCAACTTCTCTTATCTTAGCTTTCTCAGAGCGTTCAGCAGCTTCGTTCCGTTTGTCATGAATAGCTTTGATATCCGCGTTCAACTGAATTTCGATTTCTTTTTTGCCCCGTCCTGAAGCTCTATACGCAGCGAGGTCTGCTTTGTAACTGGCGAGCTTCGCATCGTCAGTCTTAGCAATGCGTTTCATCACATCTTCTTCTATCGCATCGGCTGCGGCGTTGATTGCCTTTCGATCAGCCTCCAGCTTCTGAATTAGCGGATCGAGAGGTATTGCATTGGCCGCAATTAGAAGGGCTTGCATTTCTTCTCTGGCTTTTATCAACCAAGAATCAGTTGTGAGTTGTTCGCTTAATTTTGATTTTACATCACTCACCTTATCTTCTAACTCATTGAGAGTGTTGTAATAGCTTGGCCCAGGGAACAAACTTGATTGATCGGACATGAACGCTCTGAGTTCCGCCTCAGCAGTCATTAGGGCAGCTTTTGCTTCTTGTGTTGTGACTACAACTTGGTCTTTAGCTCCTTCGGCATTCGTAGCCATTTTCTCAGCGGCAGAAGCTGACAATTTTTCTACTTCTTGATAATAAGCCACGATTGACCGCATCTGATCTTCTGACAGATCCCAAATTTCAGCACCGACGAAACCGGCGCCTTGCAGTCTACCCGCTTCATTCTGGAGCATAGCTGTGCCGAAACTCTTTCCCTGGAACGCGGCGTACTTTCCGGCGAGAGCTACCAGTTTTCCCATCATACCTGTAAAATCAGCGAGGCCTCTGAGTAAATCTGGGTCTTTCAGCATCACAGTGATCTCGCGCATACCATCGACGATAGATCCCATGAAGTCTCCCTGGGCCATTTGATTCTTTGCGTCTTCCCATGCCATAGCGAGTTCGTTCAATGCCCGGACGGAATCAGCGATAGTCCCCTGGAAACTCTCCTCCATGGCCACACGGAACTTAGGTAGGAAATCTTCTGAGTAAACTTCTCCGGCGCTGACAGCCTTGTCGAAAGCCTCGACAGTCATACCCATGGCTCTTGCACCGATCTGGAAAGCACCTGGAAGCGAGTCACCCATCTGACGGCGGATTTCTTCCATACTGACCTTACCTTTCGACATCATCTGTTCCAAGGCGAGGAAAACTAAACTGGTCTTTTCGGCGGAAAGCCCCATAACGGCAGAAGCATTTGAGATCGAACGGAATATTTTCTGAACCTCATCCATTGGGATCTTACTGGACTGAGCAGCGGCGAGGAACCCTTTGTAACCATCTCTCAACGTATAGAAGTTCAGCCCCAACTCACCGGATGTCTGCCGGAGGAAAGCCATTTCCTTCTCCGCCGCCTGGACGGACCCCGTAATAGCTTTGTAGGCGTTGTTGGCAACGAGCGTTTCCTGCCCGGTCTTATAAATCGCAATCCCGAGCTCTTTGATGGTATAGGCGGCAGCTATGGCAGACCCGAAGCCGATAAGTTCGGCAGTCATCATACCTATGGAGCGAGTGAAGTTACCAGCAGTTGTGTGGGCTCCAGACATACGGCTCTGCATATTTTTAACGGACCCTGCCATCTTATCAGCCTGTGAGCTTGAGTAGCCCATCTGAATAGCGAGCGCACGGGACTCTTTGGCTGTCAGACCCATGGCGTTGGAAAGGGTCTTTAACGAGGTTGTGGCCGTCGTTAAAGCCCTGTTCCGTAACATCTTTTCGACCATAGAGGCGTACTGCGCTTCAGTGATACCGGCTTGCTTGGCCACACTTGATAAACCGGATGCTATCTGAGTGGCCGACTGAGTGAACCCCTGGCTGGAGGACTTAGCAGATTGAGCGAGTCGAGACAGATCAACTGACAGATCTTGGATACCTTTGGCGGCAGTCCGGGGAGTAATAGCATTGTTCAGAGCATTACTGACCTCAGTTCCGGATTTCTTCGCCTGGGTACGCAGGGTCGACATATCCTTCTCGAACTGAGTGGTGTCCCCTTTTACCTGGACATAAATACTCCCAATCGTTGTCATTTCTGCGCCTCTCTCATCTTAGATACGAAATGCCTACCTAAATTCACCACCTTCCGGAAACAGTCTTCTCTGAACTCAACACCTACCAGATCCATGGCGGAGTGTACTGCCATTTGATTCAGCGCCACCGGGCCGTTCATGCTCATGAGAAACTGATCCTGAACCATTAGATAAACCTCCATAGCGTCTTCGTTTTCAGTGAAGCAGTCCGGCAGACATATCTTGCATTGTTCAGGGTCAAAGTTATCTCCTTTTATTTTACGGCATCTTTCGCAGCTTGGCTTTTCTTTGAGCCTTTCGGCTCGCTCAATAAGTTTTTTTCGATCCGGGCCACCCTTTCCTCTTCCTGCTCTCCGAGGAGTTCCAGGCACTTCCCGACGAACTGGGCGAAGCCGACATTAGTTTGCATCAGGCGGGTTTTGGTCTCGGAATCACAAGTGTAGGGTGTGCCGTCGTCTTCTGTGAGATCCCTCCACTCGACAATACAATAGTCCCACAACATCTCTGAGAACCTGTCTTCGTCTGGATCGATAATATCCCATCTCCCCCCGTGCTTGTACTCCACACGTTTTTTATTGCAAACCTTCTGGACCTTCTTGCGCTGCTCGTTGTTCATGGCCCGGATACAGATCTCACCAGATTCAGGGTCAGTGTCATCGAATTTAAACCATACGCCTGGATTCGGATCTCTCAGTGAAAAAACTGTTGCCATAATTTTACATCTCCCTTATCCCGTAATTAATAAAAATGGCCGGGAGGGGGCCGGGAGTACCCCCCTTTCCGTCATGAACGGCCCGGCCATGGTAACTCATTAAATCAGGACCAAAAGACCTGATACTTTAGCTGTAAATGAAGTCGTTCCGAGGCCCGACTTATCCAGCCCCACGTTAAATGTGGTGATAGCGGCGGAGCTCAGAACCGTGGGTGCGCCGGTAGTCAGGGTGGGGCTGAAATACCCGGTGGTGGCGCAAGGGGTATAATAACTGGTATTATCCACGTATAGCCGGAGACTGGTAAGCCCTGAGTTATAGAGATTGGCCTGCTGCAACGCCTGCTGCCCCGTAACGTCAGTCGGGTCATAGTGGCCATTAAAAGTAACGGTCCCACCGTCTTTCATACCATACAAAAATGTTTTCCACTCATCACCGAACGCTGATTTATCGAACTCTTCGGTTGTAATACCGTCGTAACTCCAAGTGCCCATCCCGGCTACGGTACTGGCCCCGAGAGTGACCTTGCCATCTTTACCTACAATAGCCATATCTATTCTCCTATGTTTTCGGGGTCAGAACCTTGCACATTTGATGCAAAGTCTTGTTGACCTCCATGGTTATTAAGTGCCCGACCTCGATCGAAGTGTCTACAAAGATCTTCACACCGACTGATCTGGCCTTACTGCAAAAATTAATATCTTCGCCAACGGGTCTCCCGTCCACCATGCCGAATTCAAACCATTTGCCGTCTATTTTATCACTTATCTGCATATCAAACAAGAGACAGCCTGTTCCTGTTGCATCAATCTCAATCAAATCTCCGGAATATGCCTCCTCGTCAGGCACATTGTTGTATTTCCCGAGGGTTCCCCGCAGGAATATCGGGTCGAACGGCATCCAACGCCGATGGACTCTAACACCACAAATGTCGACCTTATGCGACAACAGTTTAGTCAGCGTGTCATGCGGGTATACCTGATCGGTATCGAGCATCAGCAAGTATCGGGCACCGTCCATCTGTGCTTGTTCGACCAGTGAGTTCCTGGCGTCCGCGATGGACATACCCCAAGGACCGTGTGGAAATCTCGGAGTTAAAAGGGCGTAAGATTCAGGCTTATCCATGGCAGCAAAAGATGTGAAAAACTGCACCGGGACAGTCGGGTCTACCAACGGAAATCCGATGGCTATCTTATTCCCAAGGCGCTCTCGTTTCCTGCGAATGTA
>Ga0180007_10001275_pt1 | contig 35612 bp, 47 predicted proteins | sample MM_PC_MetaG_FD_121122 | JGI IMG/M metagenome (GOLD analysis project Ga0180007, IMG submission 121122) | Groundwater microbial communities from the Aspo Hard Rock Laboratory (HRL) deep subsurface site, Sweden - MM_PC_MetaG | ecosystem: Environmental > Aquatic > Deep subsurface > Groundwater... | reverse complement strand
CCTACATCTCTTGTATGTACTACTATCTGCCTTACAACGAATTCTTTCCAGATTTCTTTTAGGGCAGTGTAACTAACTTCTGAAAATTTGGCAATATCTTTCATTGAATAGTCAAATTCAGAATGAAGTATTAAAAAAGTCCATATTCTGTTTTTTACGGTATTTCCTTCTAATTTTAAAAAAGTTGATGCCATATGTTTTATAAGAAAATGTTAGTATATAAAGGTTTCTTTTTTGTCCTTTAAGGGTCAGAATAATGGCTCAATATTTATATAGTTAATGGGACTTTTGTTGTTTATGGCACAGGTAAAAAGGAGTGAATATATCAAATTAAGCAGAACTTTAATTAGGAAGCTCTATGATGAAACTTGTTTTGGTAAAGGTTCTTTGTACTTTGATAATCTAAAAAAAGGAATTCCTCCTGAATACGTGGGAAAAGTAGAAAGTGTGCTTAATGCTTTAGTTAAACAGGGGATTTGTGGGAGAAAAAGGAAAGAGCACGGTTGGAAATATTTTTTAAATATTAAGAGACTTGATAAAATAAAAGAAATAATTAAAGAAAAAGGAGATAAATCAGTAATTCCTATTTTGTCGATATTATTAGAGGTTGGTGAAAATGATTGACCTAATTGGTTTTGAGTATACTGAAAAAGATAAGTGGGGTTTTTCTAATTTTTTTAGTTTTAAGGACTTTAAGATTGTTATTGGCGGTGATGATGGTAAAAATAGAAAGGCTGTTGAGAACAAGAATGTTGATATTCTGATGGGTCTTGAGAATAAATCTGAAAGAGATTTTATGCACTCTAGAAATTCTGGTTTGAATCAAGTGCTTTGTAACTTAGCTAAGAAAAATGGTGTTGGTATTGGCTTTTGTTTTAGGGATGTTTTGAAAAGTAAGAATAGAGGTTTGATTTTGGGTAGGATGATGCAGAATGTTAAATTGTGTAGGAAATATAAGGTTAAAATGATGGTTTTTTCTGGTGCCAAGGATGAAAATGAGCTAAAATCTGCTAGAGATATTATGAGTTTTGGTATTGTTTTGGGAATGACTGCTGGAGAAGCTAAAAAGGCACTTAGTTTAGAGAAAAGAAAAGGTTAAATAGTAAATTGTTTGTATTATCATAGAAAAGTGGTGATTATGAATAAACATAATAGATTGGCTGTAGCTATTGTTTTTGTTTTGATTGTAGTATCTTTTTTTGTTGATTTTGATAGTTCTATTACTGGGTTTACTGTTAGTGAAGTTAGTGCTGCTAATGTTGAGCGAGGGGTTGAGGAAATAATAAAAGAAGAAGGAGAAGTTGCAGTAATTGTTGTTTTGAAGGATGATGAGGGTAATTTTTTTATGAAGGGCAAGGAAGCTGATATTGAAGATGTTAAAGAAGGTTTGAGTGAATATGAATTTGATGAAGGTCGTGATTTTGAAGACATGGATGCTTTTTCTGGGGAGGTTACTAAAGCTGGATTAAATAAACTAAGAAATAATCCTAATGTTGAGAGAGTTCAGTTGGATCATGTTTTTGGTGTTACTTTAAGTGATTCTGTTCCTTTGATTAAGGCTGATTCGATACACCAGATAGTTGTTGTGAATAATCTGACGGGAAAAAATGTTGGTGTTTGTGTCTTAGATACTGGTCTTGATTATGCTCATGCAGATTTAGCTGATAAATATGTTGATGGATATGATTATGTAAACGAAGATAGCGATCCTATGGATGATCATGGACATGGGACACATGTTTCTGGAATAGTTGCTGGTGTTGCTCCCGAAATCAAGATTTTTGCTATAAAGGTTTTGAATAGTGGTGGTTCTGGAGTTGAGAGTGATATTGTTGCTGGGATTAATTGGTGTAGGACAAACAAGGCAGTTTACAACATTACTGTTATAACAATGAGTTTGGGTGGAGGATTGTTTAGCGATTATTGTGATTCAAGTTTTACTGCTTTAGCTAATGCTGTTGATAGTGCGGTTAGCGAAGGTATAACTGTGGTTGCAAGTAGCGGAAACGATGGGAGTACTACGCAAATAAGCAGTCCTGCCTGTATTCAAAATGTAATTGGAGTTGGGGCAACAGATGATGGAGATGGTATGTGGGGTTCAACTAATAGGAATGGTATATTAGATTTATTAGCTCCTGGTGTTGGAATTGTTTCTACTGCTCTTGGTGGAGGAACTATTTCTATGATAGGGACTAGTATGGCTGCTCCGCACGTTGCTAGTGCAGTTGCTTTAATGCAACAGTTTGAGTTAGAAGATAAAGGTGCTGAGACTACACCTGTCAATATTGAGAGTACCCTTAAAGATAATGGTGTTTTGGTTGGTAGCTGGAAAAGAATTGATGTTTTCAGGTCTATTGCAAGTTTGGATGATACTGATACTGTGTTGGTTGTTGAGTCTCCACAAAATACGACTTATTCTATTACAAATATTGATTTGAATTATAGTGCGAGTGATGTTTTTTTGGATAAAGTTGTTTATACTTTGGATGGTGGTGTTGAAACTGTTTTGAGTGGGAATACTACTCTGAGTTTAGATGGTGGCAGTCATTTATTGAATGTTGTTGCTAATGATAGTGGTGGGAATTTTAATTCTGTTTTTATTAACTTTTCAATAGATCTACCAGATGTAACTTTAAACTCTCCTGCGGATGATGAGAATGATTTGGATGGGGAAGTTGAGTTTAATTGCAGTGCCAGTTCTGTTAGTGAGTTAAGTAATGTAAGTTTATATAACAATGCTAGTGGTGTGTGGGCTCTTGAAGAAATTGAAATTGTTAGTGGTACTGAAGCAAATGTTGTGTTTGATGTTAATTTTAGTTCTGATTTAGTATTTACTTGGAGTTGTCTGGCTTATAACGTAGATGGTAATTTTGGTTGGGGCGAAAATAGAACTTTAAGAATTGATTATAATACTGTTTCGGTTATTGACGGTTATTTTCCAAATAGTACAAATGTGACTATTGATGAGCCTTTGAATCAGACTTTTAATGTTAATTATAGTGATTCTGATGGTGATAGTTTAAGTGTTAGTTGGTACAAGGATGGTAGTTTAGTTGATAGTGATGATGTTTATGATTTTGTTGGGAGTTATTCAAGTAGTGGTGAGTTTAATATTACTGTAGATGTTGCTGATGCTGGTTCTGTTGTTAGTAATTATTGGTATTTTGTTGTGAATGGTGTTGAATATTGTGGTGATGGTGTGAAAAACAGTACTGAGGAATGTGATGGAAGTGATTTTGGTGGTTTGACCTGTGAAGATTATGGTTATACTTCTGGTAGTTTAAGTTGTGATGATTGTGAGATAGGCACGGGTGGTTGTACAAATTCTACTGATGGTGGTTCTGATGGTGGTTCTGGCGGAGGAGGAAGTCCGACTTCTGAAGAGAGTTCATTGCTTCAAGAGGCTATTGCCGCCAGGGATTCTGGTGATTCTAGTGGGGATATTGATGATGAATTTGCTGTATTTAGTGAGGAGCAGGAGATAGAGACTGCTGCTTCTGGTGATACTGAAGAAGAGATTGTTGAGGAGGCTGTTGCTACTGAAGAAAAATCTAGGTTTAAGATTGGTGGGATTATTGGGGCTGTGGTTGGCGGTTTGGTTGTTCTAGTGCTACTTTTCTTCTTTGTTAGGAAGGAATGGCGGGTTATTAAGAGAAATGCTGGAAAAAAACCGTAAACTTTATAAACTAATATTTTAATAATTAAGAATTGAGAGAGATAAGAAAATTGGACTTTGGAGAGTCTTATTTCTCATGAGGGTGACTAAGATTAAGTCTTTATTACCAAGTTTAAAGGAAAATAAAAGATATGTTTTGTATGAGATTATGTCTAAGAATAAAATAATGGGTAATCATCAAAAAATACTAGAAGAAGAAATAAGAGGGTTTATTGGCGATTTAGGTATTGCTAGGGCAGGGCTTAAATTTATAAAAAGTAAAGAAAATAAGGGCATTTTGCAGGTTAATCATAAATCCGTGCATGAAGTAAAAACTGCATTGGCTTTGATAGATAGGTTTAATGTAAGAACCGTGAAGGTTTCTGGGATGATAAATAAGCTGTTAGGTGCTATGTAAAGGAGGTTATGAATATGCAACCACAAATTTCACATCAGGCAATGGGTTATGATAGGACTAGTACTATGTTTAGCCCTGATGGAAGATTATTGCAAGTTGAATATGCAAAAAAGACTGTAAAACAAGGAACAAGTGCTGTTGGTATTGTTTGTAAGGATGGAGTTATTTTAGTTGCTGATAAAAGAGTAGTTGAGAAATTAATTGTTCCCGAGAGTGTTGAGAAAATATTTCAAGTGGATTCACATATTGCTGCTGCAGCATCTGGAATCGTTAGCGATGGAAGAATTTTAGTTGAAAGAGCGCAGTTAGTTGCACAACAACATAGAGTGACATTTGATTCTTCAATAGATGTTCAGAGTATTGTTAAAGATATTTGTAATCTGAAACAGCAGTTTACTCAATTTGGCGGGGCAAGACCATTTGGTGTAAGTATACTTTTTGGCGGTATTGATGAGAATGGTAATGGTGGAACTCCCAGGTTATTTTTAACTGATCCTACTGGAATATATTTTGAGTATAAGGCTACAGCTATTGGAGAGAATGAAAGTGAGATTAAGGAAACATTAGAGAGGGAGTATAAGGAAGGCATGAGCGTTCAAGATGGCATTAAACTAGCTGTAAAATCTTTAAAGAAGGCGTTGGATAAGGATTTTGATATTGATAGACTGGATGGCGCTTATGTTATGTCTAAGGATGGTAAATTTACAGTAATCAGTAAAGAAATGTTTTCTAAAGCTAGGTAAAAATGGTAGATGTGGATAAGGCAGTTATTGCTAAACTGAAGAAAGAAGGAAAGAACTTTGAGATCTTGGTTGATTGCGATAAAGCTCTAGAGTTGAGAAAAGGAAAGAGTGTTGGCATGGATGATGTTTTGGCTACTGATGATGTTTTTAAAGATGTGAAGAAAGGTGAAAAAGCTAGTGAGCATGATTTACAGAGTCTTTTTGGTACGACTGATGTTAGAGAAGTTTCTAAGAAAATAATTCTTGATGGTGTTGTTCAACTTACTAGAGAACATTTAGCTAGAGAAAGAGAAGAGAAAAGAAAACAGATAGTTAATATTATACACAGGAATGCTATTGATCCTAAGACAGGATTGCCGCATCCGCCACAGAGAATTGAAAATGCTATGGAAGAAGCTAAAGTACACATTGATGAAAACAAAAGAGCTGAGGATCAGGTTGAAGATATATTAAATAAGATAAAACCGATAATACCTATTAAATTTGAGAAGAAAAAGCTGCAGGTAATTATTCCTCCTAAGTATGCTGGCCAAACTTTTCATGTTTTTAAGAGTTATGGGGAACATAAAGAAGAATGGTTAGGTGATGGTAGTTTAAGAGTTAAGATTGAATTGCCTGCTGGTATTGTTGATGAATTCTTTGGAAAATTAAATTCCATATGTCGTGGAGAAGTAGAAAGTAAGGAGTTGTGAACGAAATGGGAAAAATTAATGTACAAGACAAAGATATTGTTGTGCCTGGAGAAGCATTGGCGGAAGGTATGGATTATCTGCCTTCTGGTGGCGCATTTAGAGATAAGGAAAATATCTATGCTTCACGTGTGGGTATTGTGAGTATTAATGGACGGGTTATTAAGTTAGTTCCATTAAATTTAAGATACATGCCAAGAAGGGGAGATAGAGTGATTGGCCAAGTTTCTGATGTTGGTCCGAATGCCTGGTATGTGGAGATTGGATTTTATAAAGAAGCTGCTATTACATTAGCTGAGGGTAGTTCTGAATATATACCAAAGGGCGCTGATTTAACTCAGTATTATGCTCCAGGAGATTATATTATTGCCAGTGTTTCTTCTGTTTCAAAGAATAATAGTATTAATCTTTCTTTGAAAGGACCTGGCTTGAGAAAGCTTAGTGAAGGTAGGATCTTAACTGTTAATCCTGCAAAAGTTCCTAGGATTATAGGAAAGGAAGCTAGTATGATATCTTTGATTAAGAACATGACTGATTGCAGAGTTATGGTTGGTCAAAATGGCCTTATTTGGGTTTCTGGTATGGATCCTGAAAAGGAGAGGATTGCTGTAGAAGCTATTGAGATAATTGATAAGAGGGCACATATCTCAGGATTGACTGATGAAATAAAGAATTTTTTAGAGAAGGGATTAGGAGGTAAAAGTGGCGTACTCAAAAAGGATTAGTGGGAGAAAATTTGATGAGCTTAGAGAGATAAAAGCAGAGGTGGGAGTTATACCTCGGGCTGATGGGAGTGCAAGATTTCAGATAGGTAAAACTATTGCGCTTGCTGCTGTTTATGGTCCTAAAGCACTATTTCCAAAATTTTTGCAGAAATCTGATACAGGGACTTTGAGATGTTATTATAATATGATGAGCTTTTCTGGATCTGGTGAAAGAGTAAGACCAGGTCCTAGCAGGAGAAGTAAAGAAATTAGTTATATTACACAGAATGCATTGCTTCCAGTTTTGGATTTGAAGGAATATCCTAGTGCTGTTGTAGAGATCTATGTCGAATTATTGCAGACAGATGCTGGGACAAGATGTGCTGGAATTACTGCTGCTGCAATGGCTTTAGCTGATGCTGGTTTTCCTATGAGGGATTTGGTGTCTGCTATTTCTGTGGGATTTGTTGAAGGTAAACTGCTGGTGGATATTGATAATGAGGAAGAGCATTATGAAAAAGGGAATACAGATATTCCTATTGCTATGATGCCAAGAACTGGTGAAATTACTTTATTGCAAATGGATGGTTTTGCTAGTAAGGAAGAGTTGAAAGAAGCTTTGAAAGCTGCGAAAGCTGCATGTATGCAGATTAATAAGGCTCAAATAGAAGCGTTGAAAGCGAGGTACAAAAAATGAAAGATATAGTAGGAACTCATGTTGTGTCTTTATTGGATAAGGATATTCGTTTGGATGGGAGAAAATTAGATGAATTTAGAAAGATTACAGTAGAATATGGTGTTAGTAGTAAAAGTGCTGAAGGAAGTGCCAGAGTTAAAATCGGGGATACTGAGGTTGTGGCAGGTATTAAGTTTTCTCTTGGTACACCTTATCCAGATGAACCTGCTAAAGGAACTATAGTGGTAAATGTTGAGTTATTGCCTTTGAGTTCTCCTGATTTTGAAACTGGACCACCAAATATACAGAGTATTGAATATGCTAGAGCTATTGTTGACAGAGGATTAAGGGAAAGTGATGCTCTCGATATGAAGAAACTTTGTATTAAGAAAGGAGAGAAGATGTGGATGATTATGATTGATGTTTATAGTGTTAATGATGCTGGTAATTTGGCTGATGCTATTGGTTTGGCTGCTTTAGCAGCTCTTAAGGATGCTAAGTATCCAAAATATGATGAGAAGAAGGGACTTGTTCTTTATGATGAGAGAACTAAGAAGGGATTGGAATTAAAACAAATACCTATACCTATAACAATAGTTAAAATTAAGGATAAGTTTCTAGTTGATCCTGCTTCTGATGAAGAAAAAGCAATGGAAGCTAGACTTACAGTTACTACTGTTGAGGATGGGAGAATTTGTGCTATTCAAAAAGGCGGAGAATTACCTTTGAGTACTGAGGATGTTGAGAAAATGGTTCAACTAAGTATTGAGAAGGGTAAGGAACTGAGGAAGTTGTTGAAGTAAAATGGAAAAGAAAATCAAATTTATTTATACCAAGTACGAGAAAGCTCGTATTGTTGGGGCTAGGGCTTTGCAGTTATCTATGGGTGCTCCGATGCTGATAAAATTTGATAAAAAAGCTTTGGAGAAGATTAAATACAGTCCTGTAGAGATTGCAAAGAAAGAGTTTGACTCTGGAATTTTACCGATAACTATAAAGAGACCTCTGCCGCCTAAGATGGTGGAGAATAAGTAATACTAGACTAATAAATCTTATATACTCTTTCTTCTTTTTTTCTTTTATGAAGATTGGAAAAATAAAGGCTAAGAAGATTTTGAGTTCTTTTGGAGATGAAACTATTGAGATTGAGGTGAATAGGAGATTTGTTGGTAGTGCTCCTTTAGGTTTGTCTTATGGGTCTAGAGAAGTGATGCCTTTTCCTTCTAATGGAATTCCTTTGGGTATTGTGAATAATACTTTGAATAAGGCATTAAGAGGGATTAAGATTGGTGACTTTGGTGATTTGAAACTTGTTGAGGATGTTTTATTTGATTTTGATACTAGCGATAGGTTGCATAAATTGGGTGGTAATGTTGTGATTGCTTTGGAGAATGCTTTGTTGAAGGCTAGTGCTGGGAATCAAAGTGTTTGGAAGTTTTTAAATTCTCATGCTGATGAAATGCCTATGCCAATTGCTGAATGTATTGGCGGAGGAAAACATATGGGAGATAGTACTGACTTTCAGGAATTTTTGATTATTCCGCATGCTGAAACATTTTTAGATGCGGCCTATGCGAATCATTATGTCTATAGCAGAATTGCTAAGGATTTGAAACCTATTGGGAGAACCTGTACTGGATCATGGGTTACTTCTTTAGATAATTTGAGTATTCTGGATCTTTTGAAAAGAGTTGGTGCGGATGTTTTTGATAAATTTGATATTCAAATGGGTTTGGGCGTGGATGTTGCTGGAAGTCATATTTACTCAGGAGGTTATTATTTTTATAAAAAAGGCAAGTTAGACAGGGAGAAACAAATAAGATATGTTAATAGTTTGATAACCAAATATGAGTTGGAATATGTCGAGGATCCTTTAGAAGAAAATGATGTTGAGGGATTTGGAAGTATTAAAGGAGATTTGATTTGTGGTGATGATCTGGTTTCAGGAAGATTGGAAAGACTGCATGAAGTTGCTGGTAAAGTTAATAGTGTGGTCATAATGCCTACCCAGATTGGTTCTTTATTGAAAGTTAAAGAGATGGTTGATTATTGTAGGGAAAATAATATTGTTCCTATTTTTTCGCATAGGGCTGGGGAAACAATGGATGATACTCTTTGTGATTTAGCTGTAGCTTTTAATGTTCCTTATATTAAGTGCGGTATCTTTGGTAAAGAAAGATTAAGAAAAATAAATAGATTAAAGGAAATTGAAAAAGAAATTTAAAATATATCTTCTGATATTTTTCTTAAGGTTCTATCGAATTTTTTATTGTCGTCGTATATCCATCTGGTTCCTTTTTTAGTTGAGATTGTTTTTCCGCTTGCTTCTAGGTATTCTAGGATTATATTTAAGGTTGGCCGCATAATTTTCTTTGGTATCCTCTCCAAAATTTCATTTTTGCTTAATGGCTTCTTTCTTTTTTGTAAAAAAACTTCTATCATTAAGATAGTTTTTAGATTTGGATAATGAATTGCTTTTTGTTTGAACATGGTATAAGTTTATATACTCCCTATTTTTCTTATTTTTTATTAATTTTTGCCGGTATATAAGTTTATATACTCTATGATAGTAATGTTACAATTATAAAGTAATTATGAAACTATTTAAAGGACAATTTGCGTTTTTAGGTTAGGTTTATAACAATAAAATTTGGAGGTGACTTAATAGTGCCGGCAATTGGAGCGCAGGACATATACGGTGGTTTATTTACTCCTTTAGGATTGACTGTACAGAGAATCATTGAAGCACTACCGTGGATTATCTTTGCGATTGTTGTTCTAATTATTGGTATATTTGTTGCAGTGATTCTTGGACATGCATTGAGAATAATCTTGGATAAGTTTAAGATTGATGCGTGGATTAGAAAAGCGCACCTTACTAAAGCAGTAGGGCATACTGATGTACCAGCGTTGTTTGGTGAGTTATTGAAGTGGTGGATTATAATAATCTTTTTGGAACAAGCAGTTGCATTGTTGAATTTGGGTGCTTTGAGTGAGACTCTTTCTAGGTTTGTTGGGTGGTTGCCTAACTTGTTAGTTGCTGTTGTTATCTTTTTGGTAGGATTAGCTGCGGCGCACTATGTAGAGATTAGAATCAATGAACATACAAGACTTAAGGGCATGAGAATGGCAGCGAAGATATTGAAGTGGATCGTTGTTGTCTTAGTGGCAATACAAGCATTGGACATTATTAGAGTTGATGTTGGCTTGTTTAAGACAGTCTTTATAGTGTTGATTGGCGCATTAGCAGCTGGAATAGCATTAGCATTAGGTATCGGACTCGGACTTGGACTTAGAAAGCAATCAGAAGGATTAATTAAAGACCTAAAAAAGAACCTCTAAATTAATTTGGGGGGTTTTTATTTTTTTTATTTTATTTATGATTTCATTCTGTATCTGGTAGGGTATATTGTAAATGTCTTACTAGATTTTTATCGAAGAAACCTCCATGTTGTGAAAGCCACTCTGCGTGCTTTATTGCAAGCGGTGTATCTCTAGTTCGAAATGAGTCTGCGTCCATTGAATGGATTTCGTCTAGACTTAACCAACTGAATTGTTTTACTTCTCCTTCGAATTCTTGTGAGGGTTGAGCTTGTTCTCGAAATTGATAACCGATGGATGCGATATTTGTTATGTGGCCGACGCCTTGCACGTGATTTACATAGATGCCGACTAGGCCGACTCCTATAGGTACGATTCCTCCTTCCTCTTGAACTTCCCTAGTGACAGTTGTTACTCTGCCTTCGCCGAAATTTACAGTTCCTCCAAGAAGGCTCCATTTCTTGTAATCACTTCTTTCTTCTTTCCCACATTGCATTAATAGGAATTTCTCAGTATACGGGTTTATAATTACCATTCCTGTTACCGGCATGCCGACTGACTTTACTTCACTTATTTGATAAGCTTTATCTGTAACAGTTACGAAGTCAAATCCTGCACCTTGAGTGTTTTGGAATGAAATGCAAACTGCTTCGTGAAGGTCCGGGGATCTTGTTCCATAGTCTGCTCCTTCTAATATTGTGTGTTTATTTACCCAAAAGCAATCTTTTTTATTCCTATGAGAATCACAGGACGCGGTTACACTAATATTGGTTATCCATGATCCCTTTCTCGTTTGATTTTGAAAAACTCCTTGGATTCTTCGGGGTTTAATCCTTACGTTATGCTCTTCTTCGACCATTGATTCAAGACATTCTGGAAACCTTCGTGACCATTTGGCAGATCCACCTAGCAAAGAAATCCCTTCTGATGTTTCTTTTACTAAGACTTCTCCTCTTTGATTCTCGATGAGGGCACTGCAGACAGTACCTATAACTGGCCTTTCAGGTTTAGTGGCTGTTTCCATATGATGCTATTTCTTTTAAATGATATAAAAGAATTTCCAAAAAAGAATCTGCATATCCTAATCCTAGTAAGCTTTATAAAGCGATTTTGATAAGAGATTTTTATGGCTGAAGAGCAGAATTTATTAGTTGAGTTGGAAAAGTATCTAAAGGCAGGAGTCCATATTGGGACAAAATTTAGAACTAAGTATATGGGTAAATTTATCTATAAAATACGGCCTGATGGTTTGTCTGTTTTAAATCTGCAGAGGATTGATGAAAGAATAAGAATAGCTATTAATTTTTTGTCTAATTATAAGCCCGAGGATATTTTAGTTGTTGGAAGAAGAGAAAATAGTTGGAAGGCTCTTAAGGCTTTTTCAAAATCTACTGGAATAAGGGCTGTTACTGGGAGATATCCTCCTGGAATCTTAACAAATCCTGATTTAGAAAATTTTACTGAAGCTAAAGTTTTACTTGTTACTGATCCTTGGCCTGATAAAAATGCTGTTAAGGATGCTGTTAAGGTTGGAATACCTGTAGTTGCTTTATGTGATACTAATAATGAGAGTAATTATATTGATTTAGTTATTCCTTGTAATAATAAAGGAAAAAAGAGTTTAGGATTGTTTTTTTATATTTCAGCTAAAGAGTATCTTTTGAAGAGCAAGATAATTAAAAAGGATTCTGAGTTTAAATTTAAATTGGAAGATTTCGTTGAGGAATAATTTAAAACAAGGTATTTAGGGTTTAAAAAACAAAAAGTTTATATAGTCTAATTTACTACATTATTGTAGTCTTGGTGATAGTATGGTTTATTACACCCAAATAGAACCGACAGATCATTATCTCGAAGATCATTCAAGGAATGTTCCATGTTATTAATGCCAAAAAACTATAAGGAGTGAAATAAAAATGAGATGTCCAGAATGTGATTCAAATTTGAGGAAGGTGAAAGTCAAAGTACATGGAGCTGAGAGCAGAGTGATTAGTTATCAGTGTCCAAAATGCGATTATTTTGAATTCGAACCAATCTCTTCTGGAAAGGTGATTAAAGAGCTAAGAGAAACACCGTTGAAAATAAGGCAGAAAATAATAAAACTTTCTCAGGACAGGTTAGGTATGTATATTAATAAAGATGTGGCTAGAAGTCTAAACCTTAAGGGTGGAGAAGAGGTTTATGTATCTGTCCCTGATAAAAAACATCTTGTAGTTGATATCGCTAATTAAATTTGTAGAATTTTGAGTTCAGCAATTGAAACTGATGTTTGTTATTCCATATTCTCAAATAGTTTTTTAGTGTCGTGGATTGAGTCTCCTATGATCTCTGAGGCCTTTCCTAAAGGGATTTTCTTTTGTTTATGGAGGTGATGGGCTATTGATATTCTTAGGTGTTTATTGTTGTTTAAAAGGCTTCTAATAGCGTCTCTTAGGAATTCTGATAGGGAATCATAGTGTCCTATATGTGTGACCGCGTCTAATTTTAGCTTTAGATCATTTGGAACTGTGAAACTTAGGGTGTTTGATTTTGCCATTGTTGTGATAATGTTGGGGTAATACTATATAAGGTTTATTGTGTTTTAATTGTGTTTAAGATTAGTATTGTTTGATATTGTTATGGTAATACTGTGGTAATAGTGCTATTTTTGTGTGGAAGTTTGATTAAATTAGTTTATGGTAAGCTTTATATAGTTTAAAGGAGTGAAAAAAAGAAAAAATACTATTGGCGAGTGATAATATTGACAGAATTAAATTTGGTTATAATGGCTCAGAGGTATATTGCGGCTATACTCTTCTTAGTTGTAGCTATCTTCTGGAGTAAGTTAAAGAGAGCTGGTGTTGGAAGCTTATTTAAGAATGTACTTGTGGTTAATTTGATCTTGTTTTTGGGTTTTCCGTTTATTATTTCCGTGTTTCCTGGAATTCCAGAGAAGATTAGTTTGTTAATAGAAGTAATGGGAGTATTTATTTTTTCATTATTGCTTTTTTTAGTAGCTTTTAGGGATTTTAGATTTGAAGACACAACGAGGAAAAAACAACTATCTGAATTAATGGAGAAACCAAAACATCCAATTGTACTTGAATTTGCAAGGAAAATTGTGGAGCCAGAGATAAATCTTGTGAAGATGGAGCGGAGAAAACTAAGCAGATTTGAGAAGGGTGTTCATGAAACTGTAAGAAAAAAAGAAGATGAGATTGAGAAAAAGATAAGGGAGCATAATAAGAGAGAAGATGAGGTAAGAAAAAAAGAAGAGGAGATTAGTAAAGAGATTAGGGAATTGAAAGAGCAGAAGAGACTTCTTGCAAAGGAAAAGAAACAACTTCATAAATTAAAGGATGATTTAGAAGATAAGGAAGAGGAGATTTCTGTTGAAAAAGCTAGGATCAAGAAATACAAAGATAAAGATAAAAAGAAAATGAAGGAATTGAGAGAAGAGAAATTACGACTTCAGAAAGAATTGGAAAAAATAGAAAATGAGAGATTTAGTATAGCTAAGAAGAAAAAGAAGTTAGAAAAAATTGAAAACAAAGAGCAAGAGATTGAGGAGAAGATGAGCGGATTAAAAGGTAAGGAGAAGGAGTATAAGGATAGATTAAATGTGCTAGTGGATAGAGAGGAAAGTTTGCATGATGAGAAAGATGAGTTTGCTATTCGGAGAAGAAAGTTTGAGATAGAAAAAGAAAAATTAGAGAATAATCTTGAGAAGTATAAAAGAAAAAGAGAAGATTTACTGATGCAAGAGGAAGCTCAACAAGAAGAAAAAGAAAGATTAGAGAAATGGGCAAAGACTTTAGCTAAGAAAGAAAATGAATTAGAAAAGGAAACTGGTGAGTTATTAAAGAAGAAGAGGGAGGATATGTAAGATGGTTCTTGATGTTATGATTGCGATTTTTGCTTTTTTGAGCTTTGTATTGTTGATTTATTCCGTTATAATCTTGATTAGAAGAAGAGAGTATGAGTCTAATCGAGTTTTAAAGGGATATAATGTTCTTATTTTTGGATTGTTTTTGCTTTCACTTGTAGTTTTGGTTAAGGGAGTGGGTTATGTTTATTTGATTTTTGTGGAAGAGGGATTAATCTATTTTGATGTTATATCGACGTTGATACTATTGCCTCTTGTTGCTGCTTCTTTTTTAGTAGGTATGTCTATTTTTAGATCTCTTTGATTTCTTTTTTTTACCAGCTCTATTGTAGCCTTTCATAAATCCTTCTTCTTGTGGTGAGATTTCGTCGTCATGCTCTAGTTCTTCTACTGCTTCATCGTCATATATATCATTGGTTTCATTATACACTTCTTCATAAGGATCTGACATAGTTTTTTTGGGCTATTTTTTTGTTTAAAAATATTTCCTTTAGCAAAGTATATAAATGAAATCTAGCCTTTTTTAGGTTATGATTAGGGTAATGAGCTACTCTAATGGGAAATCAAAAGAGGTTGATATTTCCAGTTTTAAGCTGACTAAGGATTTACATTGGATACACGGTTATAATGCTACTTTGAAGGATTTGCATACATTGCAGGATAAAACAAAGATTCCTCTTTATGACTTAAAACATGTATTGGATATGCATGAGAGGTCTAGAATTGAGAATAAAAGCAAGTATTCTCTTTTAATTTTCAGAGGGCTTGTAACAGATGCTGGAAATAAGAGAGTTACTTCTCCTATTGAATTTATTTTTAGCAAGAATTTTGTGATTACGTTAACTTTAGAGGATAATAAAAATATCTCCAAGGTTTTTGAAGAGGCTGATTTAAATTACTGGAAGGCGGTTTCTAAAGCTGATTTTGGTCCTTTGGTGTATAATATCTTTAAAGCTTTATTGAGGGATTATAGTGATTATTTGGAAGAGGTTGATGAGGATGTAAATACTTTGGAAGATGTTGCTTATCGTGCTAGAGATAAAGATATGCAGGAATTGCACATATTAAAAAGAGAGATTATGTTCCTTAGAAAATCATTAAGTAATAATAAGGATGTGTTTCTTTCTTTAAATGAAGGAAAAGTTTCTTTTTTGAAGCAGAATGATATGTTTCATGAATTGATTGTGGAGATGGATCAATTAGTTGGCACTGGGGAAATGATAAGAGATAGAATTACAGGTGTGACTGATATTTATTTTACTGCTGTTTCTAATAAATTAAATGAGGTTATGAAGAGTTTTGCTGTTATAGCTAGTTTGTTGTTAATACCTATGCTGGTTAGTGGTATTTACGGGATGAATATTGTATTGCCTTTCCAACAGCATCCCCGTGCTTTTGTTATTGTGATTGGTATTATGGTGGCTTCTGTAGCAGCTATGATTGCTTTTTTTAAGAATAAGGGCTGGGTATAGATTTTTTTGTTGGGATAATCTTTTAAATAATAGCTGATTTATTTAAGGTATGAATAGAAAAACAGGAGATTTTGAAGAGGGTTTTGACAAGGCAAATAAGCTTATTGATATTGGGTTTGATTCTGAGTTTGGTCCTGGTGATCTGCCTATTGAGACTAGAGGAAGAAAATTAAATGGGGTGATTGCTCCTAGCTGTTTGGATGAGTTTTCTAGTGCTGCTTTGGCTTGGGCTTATAAAGAGGTTGCTGAGTCTGTCATAGCTGATGTTTATATTGTTCTTGGTAGGGATGATAATAAAAGAAATAAATTTAGTACTTTTCTTTTTTCTGATTGGGACACTTCTTTTGGGACTGTTAAAGTGGATGTTGAGTTCGGTAGGAAATTAATTAAGGGTTTTCCTAAATTGAGAAATTCTTTTGAGGCCTTTCAAGGAAATAACTTTGTAGATATACAGCTGCCTTTTTTACAATATGCTAATAAAACGGTTTTAGGGAAAATAAAGTTTGTTCCTATTTTAGTTGGAGATGTCTCTTATGAGGAGATTTGCGGGTTTGCAGATGCTGTGAGTGATACCGGTAAGAATGTTTGTGTTATAGCAAGTTCTAATTTAACTTATTATGGAAAAGAATATGAAAATGTTCCTTTTTTGCACGGAATAAAGGAAAATATTTATGCGAGAGATAAAGGCCTTTTGGGTTTTGTTAATAATCTTGATGTTAAGGGGTTTTTAGAAAGTTCTAAAAAAGGTGGAGTATTTGATAGAAATGTTATTGGGGTTTTTATGGAGATTATGAGAGGATTGGGTTGTAAGAAAGGCAGAGTATTAAATTATTATACTTCTGGAGATCTTGAAGGATATGGGAAAGCTATTGGTTTTGGGGTCGTTGCGTTTTAAAATGGTGAATATTAAAGAAAAAATTATTAAAAAATTTAAAATTAAAGATATTGAGGTATGTGATACGTTTTGGAAAAGACTTAGAGGTATGATGTTTTCCAGGGCTAGAAATCTGGTTATTGTTTTGGATGGAGAAAGTAGACTAAATTCTATGATACACATGTTTTTTGTTTTTTATCCTATTGATGTTTACTGGTTGGATAAGGATTTCAATGTTGTGGATAAAAGAATTAACTTAAAACCTTTTAGAATGGCTATTCCAAAAGAGAAAGCCAAGTATGTTGTTGAATTAAAGAGATAGTTTTTATTAATGAAACCGTAAAGTTTATATACTAATCAATATTCAATAAGTATAAGTTAATAACTAATGGTGATGAAAATGCAAGAATTGGAACACTCTCCAACACTCAACACAGTAATCATGGTAGAAGAAACTCTAAAATGTATGGATGAAAGTGTTATTAGTGTTGCTGAACTCAAACGGAGGCTTCCAAGACAGGTTAATCATAACACTCTTAAAATTATTCTCGAATACCTTGAACTCAGTAATAAGATTGTTGTTACAATAAGGGGTATTACATGGATACACAACCCTAATCCCAATCTACAAAAAGCACTTGCAAGAGGACTTGAATTATGAAAATAATACGGATAAAGTTGTCTCCAGAGGCAGAAGAAGTGTATGAGTATCTTAACAAAGAAGCTCCGAATTCAAAAACTGAGCGCATGATTCTCAAGGCAATAAACCAGAAAGTTGAGTTGATTAAATTAAATCCTCATTATGGCGACTCTGTTGGCAAAAAATTATTTCCAGAAGAATACAAAAAGAAATATGGAATTACAAATCTTTTTCGTGTTGAGCTTCCTGCGTTCTGGAGAATGTTATATACATTAACAGGTGAAGAGAGTGAGGTAGAAATAATTGCGTTCGTTCTTGACGTCATCGATCACAAAGAGTATGACAAAAAATTTAGGTATAAAGAAAAATAATGGATACCAAGCGTATTGCCCGCCTTGCAGAATAGTGTTGATAAGTTCGAATTTGAACAAATATGGCAGGGTTAATGTTTAAGATTCTTAATGGCAACTACTGCAATAAGAACTAGAAGTATCCATTGTAAATAAACAAATAGTTCTTTTAGCACTTCAAAAGCTGGTTGTAGGACAGAAATGTAATTTAGTATTGCGTTGTTTGCTTCTAAGAGGAATGTGACTATTGATGAGCCTACAAGCACTAGGATAAATATGTCAATAAGAGATGTGAATGAATTAACCGAGCTTTTGTTTTTTATGAAGCTTAAAAGAAAGTCATTTAGTAAAGGCACTATCTTTGTTATGGCGATATGGGCTGCTACTAATAGAAAAATTATCTTTAATATGATTGAAATCCAGATTTCTGCACCCATTTTTTACCTCTTTTTTATTATAATAGAGCTAATGCCCCTATTTAAATCTTTTTGGGTCAGGAAAGTTTTAAAAATACGTAAACATATACTTTTTTATGCTTAAATTGCTTGGAAGAGGAAAAAAGAGTGTGAGATCCGCGAGTTTATTTTCTCCGTATAGGAATATCTTTGGGAATATTAAGAGTGAGAGAGAGGTTAGAAGAGAAATTAAGAAGCAAGTATCTCCTTCTGTTTTTAGTTTTGGAAATAAGGTGGAGGGATCAATAAAATTGGAAGGTGTGGAAAAAAGGTTTGGAAAGAAGGTTGTTTTGAAGAATCTTAGTTTTGAGATTCCCAAAGGCAAGATTTTTGGGATTATTGGTGTTAGTGGAAGTGGTAAGACTACTTTATTGAGACTCGTTGTTGGATATTATAAACCTACAAAAGGGCTGGTTACTTTTAATCAAAAAGATCTGCAGAAACAAATTCTTCAGGCAGCTAGGCATTTTGGATTTGCGTCACAAGAAAATTCTTTTTATGAGGATCTTACTACTGAAGAAAATGTAAGATTTTTTGGGAAGCTTTATGGTTTGAAGAAAGAGATTCTTAATTCAAGAGTGGAAGAGGTTCTTAAGGTTGTGGGACTTTATGAGGATGGAAGAGTTTTGGCAAAGAATTTGTCTGGTGGGATGAAAAGGAGATTGGATCTTGCGTGTGCTCTTGTTAATGATCCAAGCGTATTGATCTTGGATGAGCCTACTGAAGATCTAGATCCTATTTTGAGAAGAGACTTGCTTGAGCTTATAAAAAGAATAAATGGGATGGGAACTACAGTAATATTTACTACACACTTACTGAACGAAGCAGAGTATCTATGTCATGAGGTCGCTATTTTATCTAAGCAGGGTATTTTGACTATTGGGACTCCTGATGATCTGCGGAGGATGTATAAAAAAGGTGAGGAAATTCATCTTGTTTTAGAAGATACTAGTAACTACAAGAGGTATTTGAGAAAGTTAGAGGGATTTAAGACTGTTGTTGTTAATGGGAAATTGGTTGTTTATGTTCCTGTTAGAGAGCAGGCTCCTAAGTTACTGAGAAGGATTTTGTCTATGGCTGAAAAAAATAGAGATAAGATTGTATATACTGACATAAGAAAGCCATCTTTAGGAGAGATTTTTACACAGATGATCCAGGATGTTAAAGAAAAAAATGGTAAAAAAAGAGGGTAAAAAAGTTCATAGGCCTTTGAGATTAGGGTTTTTTGAGCTATTGGTAACTATTATTAGGAAGAATATTAAACTGATTATTCGGAGCAGGAGTTCTTCTTTGATAGTTTTACTCGGGCCTTTGTTGATCATTGCTCTTGTTGGTACAGCCTATAATACTTCAAATATTTATGATATTAGGGTTGGTGCTTATTCAGAATCTTATAGTGAGTTAGCAGAATCTATTTTGGATGAGCTGGGAAGTAAACAATTCACTGTGGTTAGGCTTGAAAGTGTGGAAGAATGTACTTCTAGTTTGAAATCTGCTGAGATCCATGTTTGCGCCATTATCCCTCCGAATTTAGAGACTGGTTCTAGCGAGTCTATGGAATTTTTGGTTGATCAGTCCAGGGTAAATTTAGTGTGGATTATTATTGATGCGGTTTCATCAAAGGTAAGCTCTAAGACAACTGAATTAAGTTTACAGATGACTAATTCAATTTTGAATGCTTTGACTAATAGTCTGGAAAAAATAAAATTAAATGAAGAGAAAATTGGTGAGGCTGAAAGTGCTAATACTGATGTTGAGGGGAGTGTTCAAGAGGCTACTTCTGCGTTGTCTGAGATTAATTTTGATTTGGTTGGAGAGGTGGATTTAGGTAAAATAAGTCAAAAACTTGATGATATTATAGAGGCAAATAATTTGAGTTCTAGCACTTTTGATCCTGTAAAAACTGTTATATCTAAGATAAAAAATAATACTGAGAGTGTCGGGGAGAGTTTAGAAGAGTCTGTTATGGGTTCACTTGAGAAACTTGGTGAAGCTAGCTCTAATTTGGAGACAAGTTCTGCGTCTATTTCAGATGTTGCGTCTACTATAGAAGACATTAAGGGAGAGATTGAATTGGCTACTGGTAGAAGTGCTGAGTCTATTGTTACACCTATAAAGACTAAAATAACTCCTGTTGTGGCTGAGAAAACTCATTTGAGCTTTTTGTTTCCTACTTTAATTGTTTTAGTTGTGATGCTAATGGCTTTGATTCTGAGTAGTAGTCTTGTTGTGAAGGAAAAAAGGAGTCCTGCCTTATTTAGGAATTATATATCTCCTGTTAGGGATACCATCTTCCTTTTAGGTCACTTTTTGACTAGTTTTATTATTTTGATTTTGCAGCTGGTTGTTGTGTTTGGGGTTGCTGTGATATTCTTTAAAGGGGCCTTGATTAGTGTTTTATGGAAAGTTGTTATTGTTTTATTGCCTATTGTGGCTGTGTTTATTTTGATTGGTATGTTCTTAGGTTATGTATTTAGGACTCCGGAGACTTCTATGTTGGCAACGATAAGTGTTGCTAGTCTGTTTTTGTTTTTTTCTAGTACAATATTGCCTTTGGAGACTTTACCTCAAAGTTTGAAAAAAATAGCAGATTTTAATCCTTTTGTTTTAAGTGAGAGCATGTTGAAGAAGATTATGTTGTTTAAAGTTGAGCTCGGAAGTGTTTCTGAGCCGATACTTGCGCTTTTGACGTATTGTTTATTGTTCGCTGTTCTTGTTTATTTTGTTCAGAAGTATAGTAAATTGCGGGCTTAGTTTAAACTTCAATTAGGATTTCTTTGTTGCTTTTTGGGATTAATTTAACTATCTCTTCTTTTTTTAAATCTACGAACTTTGCTATCTCTTTTGGTATTCTAATTGCCAAGCTATTTCCAACCATTGCTACTTTTGTTTTTTTAGCCATCCCAAATAAACCTAACTCTTTAGATTTTTTTTGAATTCTTTCTGCAGAAATTTCGTCATAAAAAACTTCATTACATTTGGTACACACTAAAGCAGGAAATTTGCCTAAAGAGACCCCTAATTCTTTATGTTCAACTTCCTTTTTTTTCAATTCTCCATTACATGTGATACATTTCATTTTAATCCTCCAGATAAACTGTGATGATAAATACACTTGAATCTTTTTTCGAAAATACTACTTCTATGCCAAAAGCTCTTGCGTGCCATTTTTCTGTATTTTTTTCTTTCCATTTCATACCCTTTGTGATAACGGATTTTACTTCGTCTTTTTCTATCCCTAGTCCATCCATCTTTTCCAGGGCATGTTTTTTAAATATAAACACTAGTATTCACCTGTAATTATTGGTATATCTAATGATATATAAAGTTTTCGGAAATCTGGATAAGGGTTATTTGACGAACCTAAGCTCGGGCTTTGATTAGTTGGATAGTATTTTGGATTTGGAAGTTCAAAAGTCTGCCGAAAAATTTTTATAGAATGTGTTGTCCAATATAACTAGGATATCTAAAAGAGGACAATTAAAATATCTTTTGTGGATAATTCTTGTGGTTATAATAGTGCTCATAATCTGGTTGTTAGTAAAATAAACAATGAAGGAAGATATTGAGAAAATAATAGAAAGGATAGTTATAATAGTTTTAGTAGTATTTGGTTTGTATATATCCTACCAAATAATAAAAAGAATTCTTGGGGGATCTTTAACTGCGGAAGATATTATTATCTCACTTTTGATATTCAACTTAGGTTGTGTTTTTACTATTGGATTTGCTTTAGCTAAGCTAAACTCGGGTTTAGCCAAATTAAAATCTGATCATAATCATCTAAGGAATCAATTTAGAAGTTTAGCTGATGATTTTAAGAGGTATGTTAAAAAATAATCTGTTTTTTTAGTGGTTGAAACTATTTGAGATTAGCAATACTTTTTTAAATATAATTATTTCATTCTAAATATATGAAAAATAAAGTTGAAATCATGGCTCCAGCTGGCTCTTTTGAGTGTTTATCAGCTGCGATTAAGGCAGGAGCAGGCTCTGTGTACTTTGGAGTAGGACAATTGAATATGAGGGCTAGAGCGGCGAATAATTTTACTTTGAAAGATTTAAAGAAGGTTTCTAAGATATGTAAGGAAAAAGGGGTTAAGACTTATCTGACGTTAAATATTGTGATGTATGATGAAGATCTTGGTGCTGGTAAAGATGTGTGTGATGCTGTTAAAAAAGCTGGAATAGATGCTATTATTGCTAGTGATATTTCTGTAATTGAATATGCTAATTCTATTGGAATGGAAGTACATCTTTCTACACAAGTAAATGTTTCTAATACTGAGGCTGTTAGATTTTATGCTAAGTATGCAGATGTTATTGTTTTAGCTAGAGAATTAACTTTAAAACAAATTAAGGATATTTGTAATAAAATTAAAAAAGAAAAGATTAAAGGTCCTAGTGGTGGGCTAGTTAAGATAGAAATATTTGTGCACGGAGCTCTTTGTGTTTCTATTGCAGGAAAATGTTATATGAGTTTGGCCAATTATAACGAATCTGCTAACAGGGGGTTGTGTTTACAAACTTGTAGAAGAAAATATAGGGTTTTTGATGATGAAACTGGAGATGAATTGGTTATTGATAATAATCATGTTATGTCTCCCAAGGATTTGTGTACTATAGGTTTTATTGATAGGTTAATTGATTCCGGTGTTAGTATTTTTAAGATAGAGGGCAGAGGAAGAGCTGCCGATTATGTTTATACTGTTACAAAAGTTTATTCTGAAGCTGTTGAAAGTTTTTATAAAAAAAGTTATAGTAAAGATAAAATTAAGAGGTGGATTAAGGAATTAGAAACTGTTTATAATCGGGGATTTTGGCATGGTGGTTATTATTTAGGGAAAAAATTAGGTGAGTGGAGTGGGGTTTATGGTTCTAGAGCGACAAAAGAAAAGGTTTTTGTTGGTGTTGTGGATAATTATTTTTCTAAAAATAAAGTTTGTGAGTTTAAGATTCAGACTGGGGAAGTAAAAGTTGGTGATGAGATTATTATTACTGGTGCTACTACTGGTGTTGTTAAGGATAAGGTAGGAAGTATGCGTGTTGATGATAAAGATGTAGGGATTGCTAAAAAAGGGGATTTTGTAACGATTCCTATAAAAGAGAGGCTTAGAGAAAAGGATAAGCTTTTTATACTGGTGGATAGGGTTGAAAAATAATGCCTAAAATAGTTATTAATAGGGAAGAATGTATTGGTTGTGCTCTTTGTGAGAGTTATGATTCTAAGCACTTTAAGAGAAACGATGATGATGGCAAGATGGACTTGGTTGGAGGGACTAAAGAAGGGGAAACTACTGTTTTAGAGGTTTCTAAAGAAGATTTGGAGAAGATTAAGGAGGCTATGGAGGACTGTCCTATTAAGGCTATAAGAATTGAGGAATAACTTTTTCTAGGAAAATATTATAAACGGATAAATTGTTTTTAAATGTAGGAAGTTGGTGATAAGTGGGAATTAAATTAATGGCTTTAGGTGGATATAATGAAGTAGGTAGGAATATGACTGCTATTGATGTTGATGGCGAGATTGTTATTTTTGATATAGGGTTGTACATTCCAGCTGTTATTGAATATGAAGAAGTGCAAGAAACTTTAACTAATGACCAGATGAGAAGAATAAAAGCTATACCTGATGATAGGGTGTTGCGTAAAAGAAGAGATGATGTTAAGGCTATTTTGATTGGACACGCGCATTTAGATCATTTGGGAGGAATTCCTTACGTTGCTAATACTTATAGTGGGGCCCCTATCATTGGAACTCCTTTTACAATTAAAGTTTTAGAGAAAATACTCAAGGATAAAAATAGAAAGGTTCGGAATGAAAGAATTGTTTTAGATGCTGGCGAGAAGATTAAGGTTTCTGAGAATCTTGAAGTGGAATTTATTAATGCTACACATTCAACTGTTAATTGTGTGTTTATGGTTGTGCATACTAAACACGGGCAAGTTGTTTATTCTTTAGATTTTAAGTTGGATAATAATCCTGTTATTGGAAGAAAACCTAATTATGAAAAATTAAAATCTTTAGGGAATGTACGGGCCCTTATTCTGGATAGTTTGTATGCTAGAGAAGATGTTAAGACGCCAAGTGAGAAGGTTGCTAGAGAGATGCTTAAAGATGTTTTATTAGGAACTGATAATCATGGAAGGGCTATTGTTGTGACTACGTTTTCTTCACATATTGCTAGATTAAAAACTATAATTGAGATGGGCCAGAAATTAGGGAGGAAGATTGTTTTTTTAGGTAGGAGCTTAAATAGGTATGTAGGAGCTGCTGAAGAAGCGGGCATAGTTAAGTTCTCAGATAAAGTTGAGATTGTAGGTTATGCAAATAAAATAAGAAAAAAGTTAACTCAGATAAATAAACAAGGGACGCATAAATACCTTATTGTTTGTACTGGAAATCAAGCTGAACCTGGAAGTGTTTTGACTAAAATGGCTAATGGAAAGTTTCATTTTGATTTTAATTATGAGGATCACATTATTTTTTCTTGCAGGGTTATACCTGTTGAAGACAATATCAACCAAAGGGAGAAATTAGAGAATAAATTGAAGAGTTTAGGTTGTAGGATTTTTACTGATATCCATGTTAGTGGTCATAGTGGTAGAGAGGATGATAGAGATTTGATTAATTTGTTAAATCCCAAAAAGATTATTCCTGCTCATGGTGGAAGAAGTATTACTAAACCTGGAGAAGAATTGGCCGAGGCTATGGGTTATAAACTTGGAAAGGATGTTTTTATATTAAAGGATGGAGATGTTATTGATTTATAGTTTTTATTTTCTTTTGCGTTTTTTTGATATTTTCTTGATTTTAAGCCTTCTTTCAATTTTTTTTCCTTCAGATTGGAAACCAAATTCTCTTCCTATGCTGTAAATGTAGTATGATGCTAGTAGGAAAAAGAAGAATGTTGCAAAGATAAAAAAGAATTCTATTACGATTAACCATGGAAGATCAATGAGTTTTCCTACTATTCTTATAGATGCAAAGGCTATAACAGCAATTGAGCATGCTAAGAAGTTATTGGTAAATACTCTTAAGTTTGATCTTGGGGATAAGCTATACTTTGCTAATAAGGTCCATATGATTGATAATATTCCTACGCTCACTGCAATGAAACCCAATATAAGTTCGACTGCATCTATTACATTTGTTATTATATAGAAAGCTGAAATGACTACGAGAATTCCAAAAAGATATTTTATTAGGTTGATGATTTTGTTTTCTTCTGGCATTATAGATCAAGCCTCATATCACAAAATTGACTTAATTCGTTTATTAAATCCTCGTTACCCTTTTTCTGTAGCGAAACGATTATACCGCGAACCTTCCAAGCTCTCATCTTTCCTGAAAGGAAATGGATAAATCTTGCTACTGTTCTTGTGTCATTATACATTAAGAGCGTGGTTAAGCTATCAAAGAAGAGAAATTTTTCTTTTCCTGGTAAGGCTGTGACTGCTTGATCCATTGCTAAGGAGATATCGCTTAGATTTTCAGGGGTTCCTATAAAGAGGCAGTCTTTTGTTTTCTTAGTTTTTCCTCCTGATGTTTCTGTTATTGCGTCTATAAAGATAATCAGCTTAACATCAATTTTTGCTTTTTTGAAAGAATCTTTTATTTGAATAAATGGTTTATTTAAGGTAACATAGGCTCCGGGAATTTTTATTTCCTGGGTTAAATACTTTATAAGTTTTAGGTTGATTTCTTCATATTTTTTAGCTGGAACCACTGCGATAACTACGGACTCTTTCATATCCTTTAATTGGTTGATACCCTCTTTTCCCATGCTTTTTTAGGGGGTTATGTGATATTTAAAGGTTTCTTAGCTAAATTTGGCTGTTTTAGACTTTAGTAAGCTTTTTATATTAAAACTAAAATCTAAATATTATGGACTTGGATAAAACAGGGATACCTGGTTTGGATGAAATTTTAAAAGGAGGTTTGCGGAGGAATTCTTCCATTCTTGTTAAGGGATCTCCTGGTTCTGGAAAAACTATTCTGGCTTTACAATTTATTTATGCAGGTGCGAAAAAAGGCGAGCCTGGTGTTTTTATAACTGCTGAAGAGGATTTGGATGATCTTAGAGCTCATGCAAAAACTTTAGGAATGGGCTTGGAGGACTATGAAAAGAAAAAGTTGATATTTTTAGTGAAGCAACCGGTTACATTAAAAAAATTAATTTCAATTGCTACGCCTTTGGATTTAATTTTAAAAGGAAAAGTGAAAAGGGTGGTTATGGATTCTTTGACCATTTTTAGATACAGTACTGATGATGAGATGTCTTATAGGAAAGAGATATTAAATTTAATTGAGAATATGAAAAAAGTTTTGTTCATGGCAACTGCAGAAGAGAAAAAAACCGGATTGAATAATCTTGGCGCAACAGCAGAGGATTATCTTTTTGATGGGGTAATCAGATTGATAAAAATAAGGAGGGAGAATAATTTTGAAAGATGCATCTTTGTTGAGAAAGCAAGAGGGCAGGATCATATGATAGACATTTATCCTTTTACGATTACAAATAAGGGTTTAGTGGTACACCCTAAAGAAATTCCTTTTTCTTTGATGGAGTCAGAATATAAGGGGAGAAAATGAAGATAGTTAGGGTTTCTTCTGGAATTCCTGGGTTAGACAAGCTAGTACAGTCTGGGTTCAAGAAGAACTCTATGAATTTGATTGCTGGAGAGCCTGGGGCTGGGAAAACCATTTTTGGTATTCAATTTTTAGTGGAGGGCTGTAGAAAGGGTGAGGCTGGTGTGTATATTACTTTTGAAGAGAAAAAACAGAAATTATATGAGAATATGGCTACTTTTGGATGGGATCTTGAGAAATATGAAAAACAGGGATTGTTTAGATTTTTGGAGTATACTCCTGAGCAGGTTAAAAAACTTTTAGTTGAGGGTGGTGGCGTGGTAGATGCTTTAGTTGAAAAAATTAAGGCTAAAAGGATTGTTATTGACTCTATAAGCTCTTTTTCCTTGTTGTATGAGGACGAGTTAACAAAAAAAGAAGCTGCCTTGTCTTTGTTTGATTTAATTGAGAAGTGGAATTGTACTGCGGTTTTGACTTCTCAATCGTTAAGTGCTGATCATGAGAGCATTATAGATGCTGCTTTGGAATTTGAGGTAGATAGCATCATAATATTGTATCATTCAAAAAAACAAGGCGAGAGAGTAAGAGCTATGGAAATTTTAAAAATGCGTGGGACTAAGATTCCCTCTAAGACATTTGGACTTAAATTTAGTGATGAAGGTATTTCTATTACTAGTGATACTGTGAAATTGTAAGAACTAGTTAATTCTTAAAAAAATATAAAAAAAGAAAAATAAAAAATTTATTCTATTCTTGCTGTTAGGTCACCAGTTACTGTATGACTTAGAGTTTGTCCTGTTAGAGTGTATGTCAAACTTGAGATACCTTTAAATCTAGTACCTTGTGCAGTAGTATCGTCTACACTTGGGCAGTTCCATGTGAATGTCGCTGCATTGCCTTCAGCAATGCTTGTGGGGTTACCTGCAGCAGCAATGCATAACGGTCCAGTAGCTGTATTTTCATTTACTGTGAATATAACAGAGTTTGCAGTCGCACCAACGCCGTTTCTTACGATAATTGTAAGATCATCACTGGTAGAGACTACGTTATCAATTTTAAAGTCATCACATGCAAATCCTGGAGCTAATGTACAACTTTGTGGTAAAAATTTACCTGGACTCAATACACCAAAGTAAGCTAATGCTCCGATAGCGATCAATACTACCAAGATAGCCCAGCCATAGGTCATCAAGAACTCCATAGCGGCTTGTCCTTTTTCTTTCATTTAATCACCTCTCCTTTAGTTATTATGAATATATCTTGTTTTTAATGGGCGATTAGTAGTATTTAAAGATTGCTAATTTGAAGTGGTTATGTAAGGTATGAGGAATATGCTTATTTGGGCTAATGGAGGATAATCACGTATTGGAATAGTGAAAAGCAGTATATTTAGAGTGTTGGAGGGATTTATTAGGTAGGTTTTTGAATTTTTGTTTTGGTAATCTTTTTAAACAAGGAGGTATTAGATAATTTGATGAAAAAGTTTAGAAATAAAAAGTCTAAAGTTAGTTTTATTAAGTTTAGGATAATATTTATTGTAGTCTTATTGGTGTGGATAGTTGGTTTGGATGCTTTGATTTTGGATACTCTTAGTGAAAGGGAAGAGATGATAAATTATAACCCAAAGTTTCAAAATTCTATTACTGGAAGTTTTGGAATGAATGTTGCTTCACCGACACGTGAACAAGCCCTTCCTCATTTAATTATATTTGATTTGATTATAGCGGTGTCTTTTCTTATGAGTTATATCTCATGGGAGTATAGAAAAAAGAAGGTAATAAAAAAGAGGTAATATATGAAAAAGGGCCAGGCGGCAACGGAATTTTTAATGGTTTATGGTTGGGCACTTTTAGGTATTTTGGTTTCTGTTGGTGCCTTGATTTATTTTGGGGTTTCTCCTCAAAAATATTTGCCAAATACCTGCTATATGTCAAATAATCTTGAGTGTGTTGAGTATGGGGTTTATACACCTTCAGATGTGGAACTTACGGAGAGAGAAATCCTCATTATTGTTAAAAATGTTCTTGAAAGAGGGAATATGCAAAACGTAGTTATGCAACTTTATGGAACGGATGGCAGTGTGTGTAATATGGGTCCTGTTTCTGGGGATATAGCTAGTGGTGAATCAGTGCTTTTTTATTCGAGTATAGTTGATACTGATTGTAATTTTGATGTGGGTGAAAAAGTTGATTTAGGGATTGGTGTTAGTTTTGATTTAGAAGGAGGCACAAGGGAACATTCTGTAACTGGTAGACTAAGAGGGAAAGCAGTAGCTATGCCTGAAGGATCTGGAGGAATGGGTGGTGATGGTGGTGATGGTGATGATGGCGGTCCTGGAGATATTGTGATAACAGAAGATATTTGTGATGATGGGATAGATAATGATGTTGATGGTGATACTGATTGTGCTGATAGTGATTGTGTTGAGGTTCCATCCTGTGTAGTGCCTCTGCCACCACCAAAGCTTTGAGGGTTTGGTTAAGTGAACTATATTTTTTTTAAATTTTATAAAACGTAAACTATATATAATCTCTTGAATTGTAAAAAGTTATGAGGGGTGGTCAAATTAGTTTTGAGTATATTGCGATATTTGGTTTAGTTCTCCTTCTTACTGTTCCACTTTTTTATATTGGTCTTTCAAGGTCTAAAGAGAATATAAGACATGAGCAAGTGACTGATACTGTGGATTCGATTGTTAAAAATGCGGACGAGGTTTATTCTCTTGGGTTAGGGAGCAAGGATTTTGTTTGGGTAAACACTCCTACAGGAATTACTTCTGCTTATGTTGATGGGAAAACTTTTGTGATAACCCTGTCTATTTTTGGTGCTAATAGCGAGTATATTGCTATTTCTAAAGCAAACTTAACAGTGACACAGGATTTTTTAGACAAAATCATTCTAGCTGGAAGATATAAGGTTAAGGTAGAGACTTATTTAAATTCTAGTAGTGGCAATGCGATGGTTTTGCTTGGCGGATATTGTGGTGATGGTATTTGTAGTAGTTCTGAGAACTCTGATACTTGTTTAAGTGATTGTGAGGATTATTGTGGTGATGGTATTTGTAATTATCCTGGTACTCCCCCTAATGAAGAGGGATGTTTAGCTGATTATTGTTCTGATTGTATTGGAAGTCAAGCGGATTGTGATGATGGTGATGTTTGTGAAGAAACTCCTGGGACAGGTCTTGGAACATGTGTTGCTGGAGCTCCTGTGTGTGGCGATGGTGAATGTCAAGGTGAACCGTATATAGAAAATTGCCAGAATTGTAAACTGGATTGCCAAGAGCCCCTTGGATGGTATTGTTGTTATGATGCTGGGATAGATAGTTGGTATAGTGCATCCCAATGTGGTATACCTCCTACAGTAACTAGTTGTCCTGATTGGTGCGTTTATACTGGAAACAGAGACGGTTCTGGTTATAACACCGGGGTTTGCGCTCTGAACATAAACAAATGCGGCGGTTGGACCGGGGGGGCCCATGTGGAAATAGATGAAATGGATGTCGATGAAACTGGTGGTGGTGATGGTTGTGGAGACGAGCCTTTCCCTCCGGGTGATGGAGAGTGCGATGGAGATGAATATTGTTGGGCTGGAGAACCAGCTAATACCTGTTGCTGTATTATTCTTGGTTAAAAATGAAAAAAGCTCAGATAAGTATAGAGTGGTTATTCGCGATTGGTACACTTTTTTTGGTTTTTTTATTAGTCCTTGGCTTTTCATTTGATAAAAAAATTGAGGTCATGAAAACAGAAAAATATATTGGGCTAAGAGGGGAGTGTTTAAAATTATCAGAGATAATTGTGTCAACTTTCTTGAGTGGGAATGGAACTGAAATTCAAACCCAGATATCCTACAATGCTTCTATTGATCCTAACAATCAGCTAATTACAATTGAAGACGTAGACTTGGTAACGTGTACAATTCCGATTAATAGGACTTCAAATGTGGATTTGGAAGAAGGTTTGGTAATCTTGAGTAATGTTGGAGACTATGTTGATTTAGAAAATGGGTAAGGGGCAAATAGTATCCTTGGATTTAATTCTGTCTATTGTGGTTTTCATTCTTTTAATCGGAGGGATAATTGCTTTTTGGAATATTTATATTTTGAGATTTAATGCCAATATTAAGCAAGAAGAACTTGCTTTGAAGGCCACTAAAATAACTGATTTATTTGTGGAGAGTCAGGGTGTTCCTACTGGGTGGAATGAAACAAATGTTCAGGTAATTGGGTTAGTTGATAGGGACAGGAGGTTAAGTTCAAATAAACTGGCTTCGTTGTTGAATGTAACTTATGCTCAAATTAAAACTTCTTTGAATATTGATGCGAATGAGTTTTATTTTAGGGTGGTTGACTTGAATGGTGCCTTGGTTAAGGCTAAAGGAAACTTTGTTGAGGTAGGTAATTCCTCTTTAGATGTTGAACAGGTCATTGAGATGAGGAGGTTTGCTCTTTATGGTAACCAAAAGGTTGTCCTTGAGTTTTCGATTTGGGAATAAAGGCATGATTTTCTTATTGGATAGCGTTATTGCACTTTTTATAGTTTTTATAATTCTTGCTATATCGATATTCTTTTTAAGCAGGTCGGAACAATCTCCTGTAAGTGAATTGCAAGCAAGCAGAATTGCTAATGATGTCTTTGCCATTTTGGATTATAGGGGCCTTTTAGGAAATTTTGATGCGAATGAAATAACTTCTGAACTAAATGCTATACTGCCTGTAGGTTATGTAGTTGAGTATAAGATCGAATGTCCTAATAGAGTTTATGACTCGAGGGGAAGTTCGACTTTTTCTGAAGAGTCTGCGTTTTCGGGTGAGAGAGTTTTTGTCGATACTAAATTTAATAAGTGTATTGCGAGGTATTGGGTATGGCTAAGTTAGGGGTTTTCTACACAATAGGATTTTTTATTGTGATACTAGTTTTCTTTAGCTTCGTGGTTATAATAAATAGAAATTTTATTTCGACAAGTGAAAGACTGGAAGAGGATTTGGGATATGAGCAAATAAGAAATCTTGATTTGTCTATTCAAAAGGGTTTTAAAGATATTTTTACAATGCTTTCAGGAATTTCTGTGAGTAAGGGAACTAATTCAGTTACTTTTACTGAAATTTTGCCTAACCCTTCTGATTCAAATTTTAAAAGTAATATCTCGCAGTATAAAACTTTTCTTGAGAGTAATTATCCTGTAATTTTTGAGGTTGAAGAAATAAATGGTAATTTGCCTTTGATTATTCAGCCATATGGCATTGAATTAGGTCATCTGAGTTATGGGGGTGCGGAAATGAACTTAACTTGGAAACAAGTAAATTTTGATGGGTTTGTTGTTACAATACAGGCTGATGTGGTATTGAATTCTGGTTCTTGTGATACTAGTGGTAGTTCTAGTAGTCCTTATTTGAATTTAAATGCTTATGGCTCTTCTGGAAGTTGTACAGTTACGGATAATTCGCATGTTGAGATCTTTGATACGCAATTACCTCCGAATCTTCAAGTTACTTTGGATTTGGATGAGGCTTCGCAGGTGTTGACTGTAGTTGCTAGTGAGACAGTAACAGCGGCAGTAAGCGTAGAAGGCTTAACTGATATGGCTGATGACACTATAGTTACTTTGCCTGAGGAGGTTTTGAGTTATAACTTTGGTGATCTTAATTTTATTAAAAACGGGACTATACGGCTTTTGTAGTTATTCTTTAGTTAAAGAAGGATTTATATATCACTATAACTCATAAATGTGTAGATGATAAAGGTATTGAGATGCTTACATTGTAATCATGAGTGGGCTAGGAGACTAAATAAAAATCCTGTTCTGTGTCCTAGATGTAAATCACGAAATTGGAGTAAAAAACCACAGATAAAATATAGACCAAAAAATTATACGGGAGGGTATAGAAGAAGTTAACAGAAAAGAGAGGTTTGACTTGGGCGATATGGCTAAAATAAAAAAGGGGGTGGAAAAAGGCACTCCTATGGATACTGAATTAGCAGAGATTGATAAGAGATTAGCTAGGCTTAGTGGAAAAGAGGAACCCGAAGTTTCGAGTTTTGAGGAAAAGAAGAAAACTAAGACCTTTAAGAAAAAAATAGAAGATAAAAAAAACAAGGTAGTTGGAACAAGGACGAAGTTAAAGCCTAAAAAGGTTTTAAAGAAAGTTCGGTCTTTAGACTTTGAATTAGCTGATATTGATAGGAGATTAGCTGTGCTTGATGGAAGAGAGGAACCTGAAGTTTCGAGTTTTGAGGAAAAGAAGAAAACTAAGACTTTTAAGAAAAAAATAGAAGATAAAAAAAGTAAGGTGATTGGGACGAAAGTGAAGTTAAAGCCTGAGCTATTGAAAGTTAAAGCCGGGCAAAAAGATTTGTTGAAAGAGCCTAAAAAGGTTTTAAAGAAAGTTAGGTCTTTACCTAAAGAAAAATTTACTTCTTTGGATAGGGAAAAGAAAGAGGATATTTCCTTTAAGGATGAGATTAGGACTAAAAAGGAAGTTTTAAAGAAAGATGTGGCTACTAGTCTAAAAAAGAAAAGGGAAGTTTCTATTCCAAAAAAGAAAAAAATATCTAAGAAGAGTTTTTTAGGGTTTAAGAAAAAAAGTGATAAAGCTTCTACTCTTAAGTCTCTTTCTTTAAGTGAAAAAAAGAAAGATTTGTTGAAAAAGAAGATTCCAAAGAAAAAAACTTCTGTTGTGAGTTCTGGAATGCTCAAAAAGAAAATGGAATCTAAGTTGGGCAGAGATATTTCTAAACCTGTTGAGATAGGAGAAGAAAAAGCTGAAGAGGAAAGTGGTAAATCAAAAACACTTCTAAAAAAAGTTAAGGATAAAAAATCAAAATTACGTTTTCCTTTGGAGAAGAAAAAAGAAGAGGGTCCTACAGAGAAAGTTTCTAAAAAAGAAGAACCTAAGGGAGTAGAGGGGAAGGAAGAAAAACTAGTAAAAAAAACTGAAGAAAACACCCAAGAGGAAAAAGATGAAAAGAAGATTGGTAAAAAACCTTTAAAAAAATCTTCTGATTTAAAGATTACTACCTTTTTTGATAAATTAGTTGATGATGTTGAAAAGAGAGGCGCTGTGGGACTATCAGAGATAGCTGAGACTTATAAAATAGATAAAAAAACAGCGCAAGAATGGGCTGAGATATTGAAGGATAATGATCTTGTTGATTTTAATATTCCTCCTTTTGGTGAGCCAGAACTTAGGAAGAAGCGTTTAAAGTTAGAAAAGGGTGAGAAGGGAGAAAAGGTAGAAGATAAAGAGAAGACAAAAAAGGAAAAACCTAAGAAGAAATTAATTAAAAAATTTCTTTTAGGAGGTAGCAAAAAATATGTTGTAATGGGGATATTGGGTTTAGTTGTGATTATCTCCATTGCTAGTTTTTTTATATTTTCGGGGCGAAGTGGAGAAAGGACTTTTGCGGTTCCTTTTATTGAAGGAACTCAAGAAGAAGAACAAGTGAGAGAGATAATAGATAAAGAGGATGTTTTATTGGCATTTTCTGGAAATGGATCGTATGATTGTAGAAGCGAAGATGGAAGTACTCGATATCTTATTAAGAACGTGTTTATAAAAATAGAAGAGTTGGATGGTTCATCAAAGGTAGTGATAAAAAATGATAAGATATATACTTTTAATGTTAATACTGGGTTATGGGTTGAGTCTGAATTAAGAGAGGGAATTGCTGTTCCTGGGTCCGGAGTTTATCCTAAAACTGTATTAGAATGTCAAGGAGAGGAGATAGATGAGAGCGAATTTGATACCTAATTCAAAATGGCAATAATAGATACTTATACTGTTACATCTGAAGGAGTGAACGTTGTAGTAAACATTGGAAAGAGTGAATCTGGATTGAATTATTCTATTAAGATACCTGAGGTTGGTAAGCCTACATCTGTTCTTTTGTTGGAATTAAAGAAAAGGCTTATTACAGAGGTGACTATTGGCACTTCAGAGATTCTTGATCCGAAAGTAATGATACAGATTAAGGAGAGGTTTACTGGCAGCTGTCATAAAATATTAGACAAGCTTATGCCGGGATTACTAACTGAAACTAAGGATTTTTTGACTGGAACATTAATGCATGATATGTTGGGTTTGGGTCAAATTGAATTTTTATTGGAGGATGTTTCTTTAGAGGAGATTGTAATTAATTCTTCAACTGAGCCTGTGAGAGTTTATCATAAGAAATATGGTTGGTTGGAAACGAATATAACGGTCGTTAGTGAAGCTCAGATATTAAACTATGCTAATATTATTGCTAGAAGGGTTGGTAGACAGATTACAACTCTAAGTCCTTTATTGGATGCACATCTTGTTACAGGAGATAGAAGTAATGCTGTTTTGTATCCTATTTCTCATAAGGGAAATACTATAACAATAAGAAAATTTGCACGTGATCCTTGGACTGTTACAGATCTTATTAAAAATAATACTTGTACAGCTAAAATATTTGCATTATTATGGCTTGCGATACAGTATGAGCTGAATATCTTAATCAGTGGAGGTACTGGGAGCGGTAAAACTAGCTTTTTGAATGTAATTATGCCTTTTATACCTTCAAACCATAGAATACTTTCTATAGAGGATACTAGGGAATTGCAGTTGCCTAAGTTTCTTTATTGGGCGCCATTGACTGTGAGGCCACCGAATCCTGAAGGAAAAGGAGAGGTGACTATGTTGGATCTTCTTATTAATTCCTTAAGGATGAGACCAGATAGGATTATCTTAGGAGAGATAAGAAAGCAGGAACAGGCGCAAGTGTTGTTTGAAGCAATGCATACAGGGCATAGTGTATATGCTACTGTGCATGCTGATTCAATAAGTGAAACGATTAGAAGGCTGGTTAATCCACCTATAAGTGTGCCTCAAAATCTTCTTACAGCGGTTAATCTAAATGTTGTGATGTTTAGGGATAGAAGAAAAGGAATAAGAAGGGTTTATCAAATTGGAGAATATGTTGAGAGTGAGGAAGGGAAGACTATAAGACCTAATATACTCTATAGATGGAGGCCTACGGATGATACGATTGTTCCACATGTTGCGAGTCTAAGGCTGTATGATGATCTGAGTATGCATACTGGATTAAGCCAACAGGAGCTTCTTGATGATCTTGCTAAAAGAGAAAAGATTTTGAACTGGATGGTTAGAAAAAATATACGAAAAGTGGAT
>Ga0180007_10001274_pt1 | contig 35614 bp, 40 predicted proteins | sample MM_PC_MetaG_FD_121122 | JGI IMG/M metagenome (GOLD analysis project Ga0180007, IMG submission 121122) | Groundwater microbial communities from the Aspo Hard Rock Laboratory (HRL) deep subsurface site, Sweden - MM_PC_MetaG | ecosystem: Environmental > Aquatic > Deep subsurface > Groundwater... | reverse complement strand
TCCCTCCTTTCAACTTCTCTAGTAATCCATTTTATTTTCTTCTTATTCAGTTTCTTCATAAGAACCTGCTTCACAGCAGGCCTTATCTTATTTGTCGAGGTAACCTTATTTCTGGATAAGACAAAATGTTTACATTGTAACGTAAACGTCAGCTATGGAAACAAAAAAATTGAACGGCGGTGAAAAAGCAAAAGAAAAGGTTAAAAATAGTGAAAACCTCAATAAAAATATAAAAGAGGGTAAAATGGCTATTAGAAAGAGAATAAAGGGTGAGTGTGTTGAGGTTAGAGAAAGAAATACTTCTGCTGGGAAAAAAGGAACTATTGTTTGCAAATGCTCTCGGAGTGATTCTTATGTCAAGGCAAAGAATGCGTTAAAAAGATTGAGAAACAGGAACTAAAATGTTAAGCGAAGATAATAGGGTAGATGTTATCGCTATTATTATTGCCTCTTTATCTACTATACTCGGCTTAATAACAAGTTTTGCTTTTCCAAGAACCCAAGTTTTAGTTTTAACTATTTTGACAATCTTATTGCCAGTCATATATCAAATTGGAAATATCTTTTCTAAAAAATGTGTAAGGAATGAAAATAAAGAAGATTTTAATGTATTAGAAGATGCTATTGAAGAAATCGAGAATGAGAATGAGATATTAAAGATAAAATTAAATGAAAAAGAAAATAGTTAAGTTTACATCTTTTAGTTTTTTCTACTACTTAACCCAATCAACTCAACCCACTTATTATTTCCTTCCAACTTCAAATCAGTACAAGCTAACTCATAAGGAGAACATTTTATAGTTTGATGTTTGGTAATGAAATTATAGTAAATCTCCCAACCTTTCAGTATCGCTTTTGCACTTTCTAAACTACCATGAAAGCCCCTCATTGTTTTTGTTCTTGCCCTTACGTTATTGTGCAATCTCTCAATAGGATAATTAAACGTATCCTCTTTACTTGTGATAACTTGCTTATGACAGACGTTATGCCTCCCTAACTTGTTATTGTATCCCCACGCCTTCTTAATCGCTTTAGGGTAGCCACGTAAACCATCGGTTGTAACTTTTTCAACTTGCTCTCCTGTTCTCTCCTTTATCTTTGTGGCAACCACTTGTAAATCCTTAATCTCTCTTTGATTTGAGAAATTGGTAGCTGTCATGAATTTTGTTTTAGGGTCTATGCTATCTATAAAATAATTATCTTCCACGCCCTTCATTCCTTTTTGATGGTGTAATCTTCTCTTGTATTCTATCTCATCAATCTGAACTTCAGAACCGACTTGAAGTTTAAGATTATCTGTAAACTTACTAATCTTCTTAGAGAATTTAACAACCCATCTGTAAATGCTCATGTGACTTGAATTATGTGGATAGAATGTTTGAAAATGCTCTTGGACTTTCCTAGTTGAAACGCCCCTATAAAATAAGTCAATGCCACAAGTTATTTTCTGTGGGTTGTTTCTCATCCTGTAGAAACCATCATCATTCGTGAAATATTTTCTACAATTCTTACAGTAGTATTTCTGAATCTTCCCTCTGTTTTCTGTTTTTCTATAACCTTGTTTTGTATAATTACTTGCCTTACATATAAAGACATTCAATCGCTGGTTTTTTATATCCTGTTTCACTTGTCATTTTGGTGGGAGTGTTTAGTTTGACGACGGCACTCCTGCCGATTATTTATTTCTTATATGAAATATTGTAATATTACATAGATACACTACTATTTAAACCTTTCTATTAGTGAAATAACGTAATATTAGAAACAGATAGATTTAAATATATGTAATACTACTATAAACTATGGAAAAAGAAGAGGAATTTATCGAGCATATACATAAAGAAATCAAGGTTCAATGTAGCAAACCCAAAGATAGACAAGTCGGACAATTTTTCATACAAATACCTAAAGAGATTGTAAGGGAACTGAACATTAAAAAAGGAGATGTAGTTATTATAGATGTCCCATTAAAAGAAAAAAATAAATATTCTATTAAACTCAAGAAGGGCGTAATATGACTAAATTTTTTAAAGAAAAAAGGAAGATTGACCCATACACAGAAGCGGTTGCACGAGTTTTCAATAGATTAAATAAAAAGGTGACGCCTTCAGAAGTCGCAGAATATCTTAATATCCATCCGAATACTGCAAAAAGAAGAATACTAAAATTAAGAAGGCAGGGATATATTAAATGCGAAAAAGAAGGGAAGAAATTATTTTGCAGTAAAAGAAAAAAGTTTAAGATTAAGAATTAAAACACCCAATCACACTTACATCATTAGAGTTAACTTCAAAGTCACTAGTAAGAACAGAAACATGTTTAATAAAGTCCATTTTGGTTTGGCAAGAATATATTGAAATTACTTCATCCTTAACAAAATACTGGCATTCGTTTCCACCACAATAACCTCCCCGTAAACCTTCCTTGCAAAATTCTTGTGATTCTTTGCCCTCTCCATAGTCAACAGAGCAACAAATCTCTACATTGTGATTTTTATAAATATCAAATTCTTGAGAAGGGAAAAAATCTCTTTGCATTCCATCGAACAACATTGGCTCAAATCCAACTTGCTCTCCATCTACAATCTACTTGCAAGAATAATAATCAGAACCTGAAAGGTCTTTAAGAGAATAAGTAATTCCGATTCTACCTAAGCTTTTCCCTTCTTCTTTTGCATTTAGACAATCAATTCCTCTACCAAAATCAATATCCCAAAAAGGTGATACAAGTACAATCCCTCCTTTTTTCGCACTTCCTTCACTAATCACATTTCCAGTTATGGATGGTTTAAATGCAATAACAACCAAAACTACAATAATAGCTAAAAGAAGAAGAATTATAATGCTCTTAGATTGTCCTTTTTTCATGTTAGAATAACTGAATAATACTATATAAGATTTTCCTAACAATTTTTTACTACTTAGTAAAATACTAGAAAATTTTTGGAACTGACGTTTAGGTTACAATGTACTAAATGTTTAATAAATAGAAGCTAATTATAAATCTGTTCTTTGATTTTCTTCAAGTCGTCTTTTACCTTGGACTTGCTTCGTTTTTTTGGGTGGCCGTTTCTAAAGGATACTGCAATTAAAACTAATAGGACTATCAAAAGAAAAAAACTATTCGCCAGCAATATGCTTATTATATTCATGAGATTAATCAATAAATTTTATCTTTTTAAATATTTAGTTATAAGTTCACATTCTCTCTAAAGTTTCTATGCCCAAAAGGTACAGGGCGTTTTTGAGCACTTGGGAAGATGCATCTACAAGCACAAGTCTAAATGATTCTTCTTTAGAACCAATTACTTTGTTTTTATGATAAAACTCATTAAATGTCTGAGCTAATTGGTGAGCGTAGTTTGCAATCAGACTTGGAGAGAGAGTTTTGTAAGCTTTTTCTATAATTTCTGGGAATTTAGTTAATTGTAAAACAAGAGATTTCTCTGAATCGTTTAAGTCTTTAATTTTAAACTTCTTCTGTTTGTATTTTGCTTTTCTTAAGATGCTTTTAGCCCGCGCATAAGTATATAATAGGTACGGGCCTGTGTTACCTTCGAAACTGATGGACTCTTTTTTGTTAAAGACAATTGTTTTGTTTAAGTCTTGCCTAAGCATTGCATATTTCATCGAGGCTATGGCAATTAGTAAAGACCTTTTTTCTAATTCTTTCGTGTTTATCTTGTGCCTCTTTTTTATCTCTTCTTTAGCATAATCGATTAATTCTTTTTTAAAATTTGAATAAAGAACATTGTCGCCGGTTCGTGAGGACATTTTTCCGGTTGGAAGTCTCACTTCTGACAGAGGAATATAGAAACTTTTTCCGGCAGCTTTTGATTTTGCTAACTCAAGAGTCTTGAAAACTTGATGGATGTAGAGCTCTTGTTCTCGTCCTATTATATAATAGGACTTATTGAGTTTGAATTCTTTAAATTTTTTTTCTGCTAAACCCAGGTCTTTTCCTCCGTAAAGTACGGTGCCATCTTTTCTTAGTAAAAGAAAAACTCCAAGGTTTGCTTGATTCTGGTCTTCAAAATTAATTATCGTCGCCCCTTCCGAGATCTTTGCAATCTTTTTTTTCACGAGAGATTTCACAAAGGCTTTAGCTGGTTTTTCTAATTCTGATTCAAAATATTGGATGCTGAATTTCGTGTTTAGCTCATTGTAAATTTTTTTCCAAGCATTGATTGACGATTGTCTTGTTTTCTTCCAAAGATAATTTAGTTTCTTCTCTTCTCCTGATTCTAATTTTCTATTTATTTCTTCTACTTCTTCTTGGGATTCTGGGGTTTGCTCAAGTTTTTTAATGGCTTCCACATAGATTGAAGCAATCCAGGATTCTTCTTCTTTTAATTTTTCTTTTGCGTGAAACTTTTGGTAAGACCAGAGCCATTTTGCAATGTGCATTCCAGTGTCTCCAGAGTAGTTTGCCCTAATAACTTTATTTCCTGTAAATTCTAAAATTCTTGATATGCTTTCTCCTAAAGAAGTTCCTCTAATGTGACCGACGTGGAATGCTTTATGTGTGTTTGGTTGAGAGAATTCAACCATTATCTTTTCGTTTCCTAGTTTTTTAGAACCATATTTTTCTTTTTGCATTTTTATTGTTTCAAGGGTTTTTTTTGCTAACTTTGTTTTATCAACAAAAAAATTAACATATGGTCCTTTAGCTTCTACTTTTTCAAATTCTTTTGACTTTATTTTTTTAGTTATGTCTTGCGCAATTTCTGCAGGATTTTTCTTTAGTTTTTTACCGACGGCAAAACAAGGAAATGCAAAATCTCCTAATTCTGGAGAAGGAGGAATTTCAATTAAGTTTTCTATTTCGTTTGTCGTTAGCCCCATATATTTTTTAATTGTTTTTATAACATCTTTCTTCATGATAAAGAATTGTTAAGATGATTAATAAATTTATGTAAAGCCCCTACCGGGACTTGAACCCGGGACCTCCACTTATCTCGATTGTCGACGCTATTTCAGAATCTTCAAACTTGTAATTTTAAATCTACGAGAGTGGCGCTCTAGCCAACTGAGCTATAGAGGCTCTAAAGAATAGGTGAAGAAAGATTTATAAAGACTTTCTTCTAATTTATATATGTATAAAAAGAGTGTGACAATGAATAAGCAAGCAAAATTGGCATTGAAAAGTTTTATTGTGTTGGGATTATTAGCCGTTGTGTTTTATATCTCGTTTGGTTTTGCAGCCCATGTAGTAACTTCTGATGGATATAATACTTCTTTATATGGGCCAGTCTTAGAAGACATCGGATACACATATAATATAACAATTAATAATTCCGATAATACCTACGAATCAAATATAACAAAAGTTAATATCACTTTGCCAACTGGTTTTGTTTTTAGGCCTGGGTCTTTGTTTCACAATGGTACAAGTTTGGGTGTTGGCAATTATACATTTACAAGTACAGGCAATATAAGTTTAGTTTGGGAAAATGCCTCGAGTATGCTTTTCAATGGGTCTGCTGCTGGAACGCTAAAGAACTTCTGGTTTAATGCGACTGTTCAGCACCCTGGCTGGTATAATATTACTGTCGAGACAACTTATAATGGTACAGGAACACGATGGGCAAATATCTCTGTTGTGGTTAACGACACAACTACTCCTAATCTTACAACAATTAATGTGCCTAGTCCTTGGTCAAATGTTTCTGGGACCATTACTCTAAATGCAACTATTACAGACAATGGTGCTATGAGTGCTGTCCACTTTAATATAACTAACGCCACCGGGGTGGGTACTGGTGGAGTTCATCAGAATTTCACAATAGCGGCGACTAATATTGGGAATGACTGGTATATTACCTTTGATACTGGAGAGCTCACAGATGGTGTTCATAACATTACTGTTTGGGCAAATGATACTTATAACAATTTGAATATTACGAGTTCTGTTACAATTATTGTTAATAACACCCTGCCTGTGCTTTCTTATGGAACTTCAAGTGAAAATGATGGAACTAACTTTTCTAGAGATTGGATTTATGCTAATATGAGTTTTACACAAAATAGCAGTGCTGTTAATATAACATTTACATTGCATAATCAAACAGCCAAACTTAATGAAACAGTTTTTAATAAGACTTACTTGTATAGAACTTGGATGAATTGGACTTCTTTGACTGAATCTAATTATACATATAATCTAACTGTTACTGATTATACCAACGCCAGAATTACCACTGCTACTAGGGCACTTGTGTTGGATACTACTGATCCAGCTTTAACCTTGGCAAGATCTAGTAGTTCTACTCAGACTCAAATAGTTATGACTTCTGCCATTACAGAGGGCGGAAGTCGCGTAGCTAGCGCTTGTGGTGTTGATGGATTTAGTGCTGAGTTTGTAACAGTAACGGGTATGACTCCTAATAGCGGGACCCAGACACTTACTGTTACAGGTTTATCGTGCGGTACATCTTATAACTTTATTGTAAGTTGTACAGATAATGCTGGAAATACTGGGAGCAGCGCGAGCACTGCATATTCTACTGAGGCCTGTGGTGGCGGAAGTAGTGGTGGCGGAGGAGGTAGTGGTGGCGGAGGAACAACATGGAGTGCGACGTATAATGAAGCTGATGAAGTTTTAAGTAACAAAGAAGAAGGTGTAACTAGAACATTGGCTAAACAACATAGAGTTAAGTTAAGTGTGTCTGGAGGGACAGGAGAAAGGGCAGAGACCCATTATGTTGGAATTACTAGTTTGGGTGCTGATAGTGCTACTGTTGAAGTTACAAGCACCCCCCAAGAAGCTACGCTTAAGATTGGAGAAAGCAAAAAGTTTGAGGTTACAGATGATGGTTTCTATGACCTTGTTGTTACACTTAATTCTATCACAAACAACAAAGCAGACATAACAATTAAATCAATATATGAAGCTGTGACTGGGGCACAACCAGAACCAGAGACAGAACAAGAAGGTGAGGAAGTAGCGCAACTAGCAGAGGAAGAAACTGGACCACAACTTTCTTCTAGTAACGCAAGGGTTTGGATGGTGGTTATAGTGATAATTGTAATTGTGGTGGTTGTTCTTTGGTTTGTGTTAGGAAAGAACAAAGGAAAAAAGAAAAAAATCAAGGGCAAGTTTTATTAAATCTTTAGTGGGTAGAGTATTTTTGTGTGGTTGTTTGCAATAAACAAGTAGATAATATTTGGAAGGACTGCCCTTGCTAAGCAAATCTCTTCTTTTGCGCGGTAGTTTTTGTGGTTGTATCGCGCTGTTTGATTTACGTTGAATTAACTAAAAAGATAGATTTATTAGTCTGTTGTTTGTTTATTTGAAATGGAAAAAATTGATGGTTTTGCTGTTGCCTCTGGGACTATTTTGATGATTGTGGGTTTGGTTTTAATTGTAGTTGCTTTTTTTTCTGTGAAATTCTTGCTTATTTATGGTTTTGTTCTCTTGCTTATTGGAATTGTCATATTGGCAACACTAAAACAGCAAGAATTTGTTGAGCCTATAAAACAAAAAGCAAAGAAATAAAAAGAGGGGAAAGTAGTAATTAAAATGGACAATTTGCTTGTTACAACTGTTGAAACAATTCCTGGGAAAAAAGTTGTGAAAATCTTGGGAGTTGTTAAGGGCAACACTGTTCGGGCTAAGAACATCGGGAGAGATATTGCTGCGGGTTTTAAAAATATTGTTGGGGGTGAGATAAAGTCTTACACTAATTTGTTGGTTCAAGCGAGAGAGGAGTCGTACAATCGGATGGTAAATGAAGCAATTGGACTTGGCGCAGATGCTGTAATTGGGATGAGATTCATGACTTCAATGGTTGTCGGCGGTGCGGCAGAGATTTTAGCTTACGGGACTGCTGTGAAGTTGGGGTGAAATGAACAACCACTCCTAAATGGCGAGGTATCAGGAACTAAAACAAAAATGTTAACAGACACACAAAATCCACAAAGAAAAGATTCATTAATTATTGGGAATTTTTGGTGTCTTAGATTCATTAATTATCAACTAAATTTTGAGGACACAATTCCTCACCCGGTTTCAAAACCGATGTATCCTTTCCGTTAATGTAATGAAAAGGTTATTGTCACGTTTGTTTTAGCTTTTTTTGTGTTTGTAATCAAACTCATTGTTAAGATTTTGAAGAAATAAAATGTTTGACAAAGCACAAACAATTAGATAGAATATTTCTCGTTGAACTCTTGTTATGAAAAAGAAGAAATCTATCAAAAATAGAGAGAATGTTGCTGTCGGGTTTTTTGTCGTAGTTGTTTTTGCTTTTGTTCTTTTCTTTGGTTTTTAGGGTGTTGAAAAGCAAAAAGAGATTATCGAAGATGTTGTGGTTGTTGTTAATGATGAATATTTCCTTCAGGGCGATGTCCAACAGGTAAAGGCAATGCTCGAAGCACAAACTAAAAAACAAGTGGGTGAAGATGCTGCGCTTGAAAGGGCGGTTTCTGATGTCCTTGTTTTACAGGAAGCACAACGCAGAGGTATTTCTGTAACTGATGAAGAAGCTGAACAACATTTAGAACAAGTTATTGCAAAGCAAGGCCTAACTCTAGAAAAAGTAAAGGGAGATATTACTTCTAAAGGGGAAAGTTATGAAAAATCTCTTGAAAATTATAAAGATTTGGTCATTATTGAACGCGTTATAAAAGACGTGACTTCAGATATTGAAGTTAGCGATGAAGAAGCAAGAGCTTATTATGATGCTAAAAAAGATGTTTTATTCACAGGAGCGGTTGTTATGCCTTATGAAAACATAGCTGGGCAATTGAAACTTGCTTTGGCACAACAAAAACAGCAACAAGAGTTTAGTGACTTTGTTAATAGTCTTAAGGAAAGTGCAGATATTGAGTATCTTTAGCTAGAAATAACAGGCGAAAACTTTAAAAGGGTTTGATTTCGAGTAATTCTATGAAATTTAGAGAATTAGGAGCGTATGGCTGTTTGCAGCATGGGCTTAGAACAGCAGAGCAATTCTTAACAGCACATCGTACTAGAATGCAACTTAAAGATCCTGCTGACACCAGGAGTTGGGTTCGAAGAAGATGGAGGCAAAGAAGTTGGCCCACATCAACAGATGCTAGAACTTTTTTAAGAGGCCTTGTTGATAGAGGGCATCTCGAAAGATTACCAAGTGGCACCTACACGCCAACGGCTGCAGGGCAGGAATATCATCAAAGACTTGACAGGCAAAATGCTCAGCATGTTTGGGATTCCGTAGCCTCTTAATGTATTTGTTACTCGATTAAAGCGAACTTCTCACCTTAATTTTTAAGGGCGGTTAAGGTATCTTATGCGAAGTTTTAACTTTTATCTAAGTTAGAAATGTACTTTTTTGTAAGTTTTTTTGCTTCAGCAAAGTTTTGCTTCTTTGATTTCATTTCTTTACTAGATAATTTATCTTTTTCTAGAAGATTGAGAATATCTTCAATTATTTTTATTAATTCCTTAATCTTAACTGAGTTTATTTCTTGGGTTTCTTGGGTTTCTTTTGCTATCTGAGGTTTGGCATGGATTGCTGTGTCCCTGAGCCTGATAAAACGCTTCATCTTTGGCCAACTAAACAATTCAGACATTATATTTTTGCAAGCCAATAGCTCTGAAAACTAAGTTAATTTATCTTCAACAGATAGTTTTCTGAGAATAATTTCATTAATCACCTTTAAATCAATGCCTCTGATTCCCAGCTCAGCAGATAGCTTTACATTTACGACCCTTTCAATGCCTGAAACTAAGTATATCAAAATCATTTCCCAAAAATACTCACTTTTACCGAACCGTTTATTTTTTATTAATTCCTTAACAAAAAGTATCTCCTTCTTAACATCTCTATACACTACCATTTTGATTTGAAAATCTTTTTTCTTCAATAACTTTATTAATTTCCTATGGGCCTTTGCTGGATCCCTCTTAAAATCTTTCAATAGGCCAAACTCAACAATAAATCTAGATAGAAGATCGCTTTGAAAATTTTGATCTATTTTTGGGTCCATATCTTATAAAAAATCCTTTTAATTAAATATCTTTCGATGCCGAGCGCGTCGGGCCTTCGGCCCTCCGCTTTTATTGTGGCTATTTTTTTAGATTATGCAAGGCCCAGCACCTTCTGGTTCGTCTGCATCTGGCACTTCGACTTGCCAAACAGGGTTGCTCATTGTAGATGCCTTAATAATTAGAAGACCTTGTGAAGAACTTGGTGTGCCGTCCCGATTCTGCGGAACCAAATAGTCTCCGTCTCTCCTTGACACGTAATCACATCTTAACGACACTTTTCCTAGGCCAATTCTTCTTGTTGCCATTTTCCCCTCAGTTTTTATGGATATAAAATCATTTGTGGGCTGAAAAAGATAATCCCTTTGAGACAGTTTTCTAGGAATTAACCGAACATTTCCTCTATGCTAAAATATTTAATAAACGCTAGAAGGTTTGAGCTGGAGAAATTGAGTGAGGAAATTCTCCAATTGCTGTATTATGTCTGAAAAAGAAATATGTTTGATCACGCGTGTATGCAAGTGTGTAATTCTCTTTGATTGTTGTTGCGGTGTCAACTGAATGTATTACAGACTGATTTGCAATTTGTCTTAAATAATTTCTAGCTGCTCTTTTTCTCCTGCCATCAACCAATCTAATATCTGCAAGATTTCGCAGAGCTCTTGCTTCATTACAAACTTCGCCGCCAAAAGCATCTTCCAAAGCAACTCCCCTAGCTCGTAGATCTTCTGAAATAATCTTCATGGAAAGGATCATCTTTTTGCTCTTTTAAATTTTACTAAAGCGAAGTTTTACTTAAAAATAGCTAGAAACTTCGCACAAGCACAGTTATGCGAACCATGAAAACAGCTACAAAGATGGTGTTTCTAGGGCGTTTCAGAAGATGCTTCCCTAGTTTCTACTGAATAATACAGTCTTGGCCCTGATTGTTGGGAAGTTTCTCTGTAGAGTCGCGATTCAATCGCCTCTGAAGCCTGCTGATGAAATGGTTCTGGATTGGCCAAATAAATTGCTTCAACGCACATTTCCGCGAGATTTGCGAGTGCTAGGGCCCCTACCACCAACCCTGAAGCGAGGTCTCGTTTTCTCATGGATTTTTGAAGAGGTCCTGGTTTTTATGATTTGTGATGCCGAGCGCGTCGGGCCTTCGGCCCTCCGCTTTTATTGTGGCTATTTTTCTTGCGAGAAAGATGTGAAAAAGATGATCTTTTGTGGCGTCTTAGGGTCAAAAATCCTTGGTTTAAACGAACTTCTCCTTTATGCAGAAAGTTTTTATTTTTGCTAGAAAAATAGAGCTAAAAGAAATGAGAAAATTGTGGAAAAGATGATTTATTTTTTCTTTTTTTCTGGGCCTTTTGCTCTTTGTGCGACTTTACCGATCCAGATTGTTGCGAAGACTGCTATTATTGTCACGACAATTGCGTAGATGAATAATCCTCCGATGCCTTCGCCTGCTGTGTAGTACTTGTCGAACAATGCTCTTATTGCGCCGTTCCAGGCAAGGGCTGCGATTAAGCCGAATGCTATAGTTATCAAGGCTGCGAGTTTTTCAATGACATCTTTTTTCATTTTTGTTGGGCCTCCTTTCAACTTGTTTGAGTTTCAGACTGGATTATGTGGGGTTTTCTTGCCCAGGTTGTTACCAGAAGGATTCCAATTATTGCGACGAGGGTTATGACTCCTGCTGAAATGAGGTCTGACAAGTAGGGGGTTTTCGTAAGGGTGTCTTCTTTTATGAGAGATTCAACTGCGTGAACAACTAGATCTTTCCAAGTAAGGGCGATTAGAAAAGAAAATGCTGCGATTATGGCTGTTGAAATGTGTTGTTTGAATTGGTGTGAAAGGAATTCTGCTTTTGTAAGAACTTGTTTGGACAGCTGATTGTCAATGTGTTTTTCTATGTGTTTTTGGTCTTGTTTTGTGAGGGTTTTTTCTTTTGGCATTTTTGGATTTTATTTTTTCGTGGTAGGCGGTGAAGTGATATGAAAATCTATTGGTGTAAAACCAAGGATGTCTTGATTGTGGGTTGATTTTTCGTGAAACTCTTTTTTGAATGACCTCTTTGTTTTAAGGAATTTCACTGAAAAATAAAGGAAACAGTGTTTAAAAAATTAATGAAAAATAAAAAATAAAGGATTTTGAGGTTACTTATTACCCATTAGTTCTAGGATTCCAATAATTGCAAGGGCGATTACTGATATCCACGAACCCCATGTGCCTGTATCAAAAGATACTAAAGGCAATAACCACATAATTGCTATTACCAAAAATAACCATGGAGAAATTTTATGCATTTTTCTATTACCTCCTTTCACCTCTTCTTTAAGTATTATTCTGATTAGGTTTGCCGGCTTTATATATGTTTCTTTTTTTACTCGTCGTCGGTTTTTGTTTTGCCGTCAGTGGGTTTTTTTTGACCCTGGGGGTAAGTTTTTCTTTATTTTTTGTGGAGGTATATCAAAAAGTCCTTGTCGCTTACCTCACCTTGAAACCTCGAGAACGTTTTGTTCTCTATTGCCATGTCAAAGACCAAGGTCTTTGAAGGGGGTGAGGTTTGTCTGGACTTTTGGATGCTCGGAGTGTTTGTCTTTGAAACAAGTGGATGTTTAAAGAATTGTTTGGTGTTTGAAGTTCGTTTAAACTTTATTTTTGAAATGTGTTTTTTTATCGTCTGTAAGAGGTGTTTTTTATGTTTAAACAGCTGTTTGTATTGTGTTTCTTGGTGTTTTTGTATTTTGTTTTTTAGTTTCTTGTTTTAAACAGGATTGCTTTGTTTTTTGGACAACTCGCTTTTTTTAGCTTTAGAAGGTAAAATTTAAATAGTCTGGGTGTTTGTTTTTATTATGTTTTGGTGGTTTTCTAAAAAAAGGGTTGAAGAATTAGAAGAAAAAACTAAAGTGGGTTTTTCTTCTGTCAAAAACGATATGGACTCTGTTGGTAAATGGATTAAACACTTCGATGCTGGCAGTAAACAGCTGTTTGATTTAGTTTTTTCCTTGAAACAAGAAATGTCGTCGTTAAAAGATGAGGTTGGGGCGTTGAGAGAAGGACTAGATATTGTATCTGAAGAGGAAAAAAACAAACAGGTGTTTAAAAAATTGCCTGTTTTGAATAAACAAACACCTGTTGAATGTGTCCAAAAGGCTGTCCAAACAGCTGTCCAAACAGATAATATTTACGGAATTTTTAAAGGTCTTTCAAGCAATGAAAGGTTGTTGGTTTTTACTTTATTGAATAGTGATATGAAATTAAGTTATGAGGACTTGGCTCTGCTTTTAGGAAAAGAGAGATCTACAATCAGAGGCCAGGTAAATTCAATAAGACAAAAAAACGAAGGATTAATACAAGAGATTTCAGAGAAAAATGGGAAAAAAAGAGTATTTATCTTGGAGGATGTGAAAGCAAAAATGCAGAAATATGCTAAAGTGAGGGTTGGTGGAAAGAGTTTAAAAAGATGATATTTGGTTATGTAACTTGTGTTATAAAACAAGAAGTGAGTTAGTATATAGAAAAGTTCGTGTTAATTGTTTGTTGTTGGGTTTTGTGCTGCAAAAAATGCAAAAGTGAGAGTTATTGTGTGTTGAATCAGTTAAAAAATGCTCAAAAATATGTAGTAGGATGTGTTGAAAAACGGACTAAATCAATAGAGTAAGTAAAAATGAGGGTTTATGTTGTGATTTTGTGTTTTCATGTGAAAAGGAGAGTGTTTTAAACGAAGTTTTCCATGTTATTCAGGAATATGGGGATTGAAAGACCCAAATCTGGATGATATTGTGTAGTTATTCGGTTAACAGAAAAAGTCAACTAGAGATTTCGTAGGGCTGTGATCGTATCGAGAGAGGCTATTCTCTTAAATTCTGGAGGAATTGTGAGCACAATGCGCTTGTTGTTTTCCTTGGTTTTCTCGAGGGGGATGTTTTTCTTTATAATCTTTCGGATATAGTCTCTAATAGAGCTTTCTGAAAGACCGGTCTTTTCAGAAAGAAGAGAGTAATCAACATCGATTGCTTCGTTTGTAAGCTGGTATGTTGTCGAATAAACAAGCATTTCCTGTTGGGTCAGTTGTTTAAATTGTTTTCTTAAATCTTTTTTAAGAGCGTCAAGAGAACTAATTACTTCTGATACTTTTCCTATCTTTGTTATGGGATCTTGGACAGGGTTTTCTAGTGCGAACTTTTCTGTCTGTCTGTGTGTGTGTCGGTTTGTCTGTCTGTCTGTCTGGACCCCTTTATTTCGTGTGGAAATGGTTGAATTTTGGGGTTTTGACCCCCCTTCTTCTTGTGGAACTGTCTGGATTATGTGTCTGTCTGTCTGGATTATGTGTCTGTCTGTCTGGTTTTCTGTCTGTGTTAGAGTTCGTTTAATCTCTTGGATTTCTCTTGTTAACATTGAAATTTGCGACTGAAGATCTAAATTATCTTGTTTAACTTTTTGGAATGCTTGTTTTATTTTTTCTTTATTCATTATAATCTAGAAAAGAATTAGAATATAAATATTGTTGTGGGGAAGAGGCTAATATAGATGTATGGTTCTAAGGGTGGCTCTCCATGGGTGTCTTGTTGGTTGTAAGATTGTTCTGTGTAGAGCATTTGTTTTTTGTCTTTCTTGTTGTTCATGTAAATATCAGTTCACTTCGTCTCTGAAACATTCAGCAAATTGGCGACCTCCTCTGAAGGTGATTTCTCTAGCTGCTCTGGCTGAGATATATGTAATCTCTTGCTTGGAAAGGTTTACTTCTTCTATTGTATAAGTAATTGGAGGAATTATTAGAAGATAAACGATAAAGAAGAGATAAACATTATTGTGTTTGGTGTTTAGAGTATGCTTCAAAGGCTGTGTTTGATAATCTCCATCTTCGTCGTCTGACGTACTCCCTCCCAATACTATTCTTAGCGACTTTGACTATCAGGTTTTTTATTTTGAGTTCGTTGAGGAGGGCTTTTGTGAATTCTTCGTCGCGAGCTATTTCGCGAGCTATTTCTGCTGTAAACTTTGGTTGAGGTGAGACTGAGAATAAATGATGTAAAATCTGCTCTGAGATTTTGTCTTTTTTTGTTTGGGAGATTGGTGGCATGCTTTTATTAGGAAGAAGGGGGTTAAAAGTTATTCGGTTTGTGTTAGAGACTTGAATCTAGTGTTGGTAGTCTATCTAGTGCTCTGGAAGCGAGGTAATGGGTGTGTTTGGGGGATTTTTCCATCGAGAAACCGTATGCTTACGTGAAAACAAGGGTGTTATTCGGGCTGTAAGAGTCTGGGTTCTATCTCCTCGAATTTGTGGGGCGGTTAGCTAGCTCTGGTGCAGAGTCGGGATCTGTTAGGTAGTTGCCTTTGAGTTTTTCTCTTATTTCATCTAAGATGCTCATTTTATTGAATAGGGGAGGAGATACTTATTTTTTGTTGTTCTTTAGAATGACCTTGCAAAAAACTTAAATAATTGGTTTTCTGATGTGGCTTACAGCGATACATTTTTTTAATTACAATGGTTAACATAAGAAATAACGAAAATGGAAGGAAAAATAGAATTTATCAAACCAAATACCGAAAAGGAAGTTAAAGAAATACTTCACCCAGTTGTTAGTGATTGGTTTTTTAATAAATTTGAAAAATTATCTAAAACACAATTGTACGGTGTTAAAAATATATCTGACAGGAAAAATATTCTTGTGTCTGCTCCGACTGGTGGGACTAAAACCCTAACAGCATTCTTGGGCATAATTAATTATTTGGTTAGTTTAGCTCTTAAAAATGAACTGGAAGAAAAAATGTATGCTGTTTACAACTCTCCGCTTAAGGCACTTTCTAATGATGTGGCAGTGAACCTTATCGCCCCTTTAGAAGAAATTACCGACTTGGTTAAGAAGAAAGGGTTGAAGATGCAAGATATTCGCGTTGGTCTTAGGACTGGGGATACGACTGCTTCGGAAAGGGCAAAGATGGCTAGGAAGACGCCGCATGTTTTTGTTACGACTCCTGAGACCTTGGCTATTGTGCTGACTACGCAGAAATTTGTTGAGAATATACAGAAGCTTGAATTCTTGATTGTTGATGAGATTCATGCTTTGACTAATAAGCGAGGTGTTTACTTAAGCTTGACTCTGGAAAGGCTTTCTGAAATGTGTGTTTTTGACCCGGTTAGAATTGGTCTTTCGGCAACTATTTCGCCGTTAGAGGAAATTGCTAAGTTTTTGGTTGGTAATGACAGAGATTGTGGGATTGCTGATGTTAAATTGGTCAAGGAAATAGAGATTGATCTTGATTTTCCTGGGAAGGAGATTTTGGACACTGAGACTCGGGAGGGGTTTGATGCGTTGTATGACCAATTGGACGAGATAATTAGTGGGTATCGGACGACTTTGATTTTTACGAACACGAGGGCTGCTACTGAGCGGGTTGTGCATCATCTTCAAGACAAGTTTCCTGGCAGATATGAAGGATTTGTTGGGGCGCACCATAGTTCCATGGGTAAGGATAAAAGGTTTGAGATTGAGGAGAGGCTGAGAAAGGGGGAATTGAAATGTGTTGTTAGTTCTACATCTTTGGAGCTGGGGATTGATATTGGCAGTATTGATTTTGTGGTTTTGTTGACTTCGCCGAAAGGTGTGGCAAGAGCTTTACAAAGGATTGGTCGGGCGGGACATAAATTACATGCTAATCCTAAGGGGAAATTTATTGTTTTGGGGAGGGATGACCTTGTTGAGTGCGGGGTTTTGATGAAAGAAATGATTGAAAAGAGGATTGATGAGGCGCGGATTCTGAAGAATGCGCTGGATGTGTTAGCGCAGCAGATTTACGGGATGGCGATTACGAGGATTTGGGATGTGGATGAGATGTTGGCTGTGATTAGGAAGAGCTATTGTTATAAGGATTTGACAAAGGATGACTTTTTTTCGGTTGTTAGTTATCTTGCTGGGGATTATGCGTTGGAGCATCGGCATGTTTATGCTAAGATTTGGTTTGATCCTGTCGAGAAGAAGATTGGTAAGAAGGGAAAGTTGGCTCGGGTGTTTTATATGACAAATGTCGGGACGATTCCTTCTGAGTCGCATATTACTGTGACTGTGACGTCTCCTGCGGACATGAGGGGGCAGGCTGTTGGGATGGTTGATGAGAGTTTTCTTGAGAGGATAAAGAGGGGAGATGTATTTGTGTTGGGGGGGTCTAAGTATCAATATTTGTATTCTAGGGGAATGAAGGCGTTTGTTAGGGCTAATATTTCTAAGAATCCGACTATTCCCTCGTGGTTTAGCGAGATGCTGCCTTTGTCGTTTGATGTTGCGTTAGATGTTGGAAAGTTTAGGAAGCTTGTGAAGGAAAGGATTGGGAAGAAGAAAGAGTGTATTGAGTTTATTCAGGAATATATTTATTGTCGGAAGGAGGTTGCGGTTGAAATTTATAATTATTTTAAGGAACAAGATGGTTTTTCAGAGATTCCGACGTCTGAGACGATTGTTGTTGAAAAGTTTAAGGAGGAGAAGGAGTATATGTTGTTTCATACGATGTATGGGCGGAGGGTTAATGATGCCTTATCTCGGGCATATGGTTATGCTGCGGCGCGGTTAAGGATGAGAGATATTGAACTTGGGATTGGGGATAATGGGTTTTATATTGCAGCTGAGAAGTTAGATGAAAAGAAGATTTTGGAGTTTGTTAAAGCGAAAGATTTGATTGGGATTTTGAAGGAGGCGTTGGAAAAGACAGATGTTTTGAAAAGGCGGTTTAGGCATTGCGCGGGGCGGAGCTTGATGATTTTGAGGAGTTACAAGGGCAGGACGAAGAGTGCTGGGAAACAGCAAGTGCATTCGGAGTTTTTATATAATGCTGTGAGGAAGATTAGTTCTGAGTTTCCTATTTTGCGCGAGGCAAGGCGGGAGGTTATGGAGGATTTGATGGATGTTAAAAACGCTGAGATGGTTTTGAAGTGGATTGGTAATGGGAAGGTTAAGTTTAAGGTTGTTAGGATTCCGATTGTTTCGCCTTTTGGGTTGGGTTTGATTGTTAGAGGGAGGGTTGATTTGATAAAGATGGAGGACAGGGCTAAGTTTTTGAGGCGGATGCATGAACTTCATCTTGGGGTGATTAAAAGTAAAGGGTGGTGAGGGGCTTGGGCGGGAGATGAAGCGAAGAATGAGTTGCATTTGAAGGTGATTGGGTAGAAAGGGTAAATAATATAAACACGATTAATATCGTACATGTATGTGGGTGTTGAGATTGAAGGTTGAGAGCAAGAATCAATTTTTGGGGAGTCTTGCGGTTAAGCATGAGATTTCTTTGGCAGGATATGTGCTTTCTACGTACCGGGAGGGAAAGTGGCTTAATGTGACTGGTTCTGGGTTTTTGTTTGGGGAGGAGAAGAATAAGAAGGCGTTTGTTAGGGATTTGAAGAAACAGCCCTGGCTTGTGAAATTTGAGATTAGTAATGATTTTGCGCTGATGGTTATGAAGCAGCCTTTGTATGCCGGGGCTTTCTGGAATCCAAAGATTATTCAGCTGATGCCGATGTTGGTGAATTATAAAGAAAAAAAGCATTTCTGGCATTTTGCGAGTTTTGAGAGGAAGGCTTTGGAGAAAGTTCTGGAGATGGCTGAGAGATATTTGGGAGCTGAGTTGCTCTCTTTCAAGGAAGAGAAGGTGAATAATATTTCCTTTACGAGGATGCTGCCGAATTTGACTGAGAAACAGAAAAGGGTTTTGGAGATTGCGATTAATAATAGATATCATAATGTTCCGAGGAATGTCACGATTGAGAAATTGGCTAAGATAATGGGGATTTCTTTTGCGACGTTTCAGGTTCATTTGAGGAAGGCAGAGGAGAAGATTATGCCTCGGGTGTATAAGGATCTTTAGTTCTTTGTAAGACGCGATTAATATCGCTATAAATATTAAATAGGGTTATTTGTTACCACTGTTAAGTAAATCAAGTTACAAAGAAAATGGCAAGGGAAAAACAAACAGGAGAAGATGAGGCGATGAGAGAAGCCTTGCGAGGGGTAGAAATTAGAACTACTGGAAAGGCTGGTCCGCTGTTATCTTGGGGTCCAAGCGGAGAAAAGTTACTTTTGAAAAGTTTGGTGCATGCGTCTGAACGCACCCAACAAGGCTATGAAATTGTGTTGGCGTGTGCAATGGATTCTGAGTTGCGAAAACAAGCAAGGGAAGAATACTTTGCTTGCTTTGGGGAACCAAAATGCCCTAATCTATTCTTTGATTATTCTACCAAAGAAAATAGAACGAAAAATTTGGATTCTTGTGAGTTGTATAGTGCTCTAGTCAGGTATGACGATATTCTTGGGGAAGTCCTTAACTTTGTAGATTGGCTGGAGAACAATGCTCGGTTAAAAGTGAACAAGAGCGAGTTAGAGTGATAAAGTCTTTTGTAACTCCTGCCTTTACGGAGGAATTTGCTATAAAAAGGCGATTCATATTTCCGTCAGAAGAGGATGTTGAGAGATGTCCGGGGTATGGGTTGACGAAAGATGGTTATGATGGTGCTGTGAAGGGGAAGAAATAAATAGTTGGTTGCTGTGGGAAGAAGATGGGTGCTAAAGATTATGGGACAGGCGATTACGAACTGCCCAGTAGGTTAGTAGAGAAAAGGATTGTTGTTAGTGAGCCTGGGGCGGCTATTAGGGTTGTTGAATTGACATTGACAGAAGAGGCGCGAAGAGCTTTGAGTACTGGCGTTGAGGAGCTGCCAAAGTATATGAAAAAATATATAAAGCCTAATTGCGGTTAATTGAGATGGATAAAAGAGTGTTGTGGGTGATTGTTGTAATTGTTCTAGCGATTGTTGGGTGGTTTTATTTTGTTGATGAGACTGCTTTGGGGCCGAAGTTTGAAAAGGATTTGACTGGTGGAGGGGTTGTTCCTGGCGAGGGTGTTGAGGGCGTGGTTCCTGGGATTGGGGAGAAAGGAGATGATGATAGCGAGTTTGAGTATCCTTGTCCTGAAGGGCAAGATTTAACAACATTTCCAGTTTATTTTAAGTCTAAAGATTACAAAAAGGTGGAGACTTGGGAGCCTTTGGATGATGACGGACTTCATATGGGGGATCCAATGTATAGGATTTGGTATATTTATGCCACTAAAACCACAACTATCCCTCGTGATGGGCTTGGGTATCTTGACGAATTTTGTGTTGAGCGATTTGACACACCGACACCCCCCGAACCACTTATAGAAGAAAACGTGGAAATAAGACTTTATGGGGGTGTGGTGGCAGAAGAGGCGGGGCCATCATTGACCTTTGTTTCATCTCAAACTTATGTAGAACAAGAAAATAACTGTGATGTAATAGTTGAAAAAGTACATACTGAAAAACTAATAATGTATTTGGATTTTAGTGGCCTTGAAGAAGATCCTGAATTTCCATTACATGGGGATACTTGGTATTATGTTAGTGAAAGAACTGACACAGATGTTAGGCATAGTTATTGTGATTGTTCTCTTTGTATAGACACTATTTGATTTTGGAAGAGAAGGTTTTTTAAAGCTAATTTTTGTTTGAGTTGAATGGAAGAAAAGAAACATTTGTGGAGAAAGAGATTGCTGACGGCAGGGATAGTTGCTGCAGGAGTTGTTGGACTGGCGGGGATTTGTTTGAATGGGAGTGTTCAAGATAGGGTTTTGCCAGAGAGCATGGAGGGGAGTGTGCCGAGGATTTGTTTGAAAAGACATCCGATTGGAAAAATTTTTGGATTGAAATTAAGGGGGAGGATTTATGGGATCTCAAGAGATTCTGGATATAGAGATGGAAAGAGTTATTTTGGCATTATGGTTTATGAAAAAGATGGACTTGGGGTTCATAGGTATCATTATCACAAGAAACTCCCGTTTTAGAAAACATTATAAACTAAAATAACCTTTGTAAAACATGGATGAATTTTATTCTCAGAGTATTATTAGTTTGGGTGTTTTAGTAGTGTGTTTAGTGGTTGGATGATTTTTTTGGTTTGATGTTGGTTGGTCTTAAAATGGAAAGAATTATAAATTTGTAATTGTTTGATAGTTGATGAATCACAGAGATGAATTTCTTGGGCTTGTCATTACTGTTTCGGCAATTGTTGCTTTGGCAGGTGTTGGGTATATTTGGGTTTTTTCTGGAGGGTTGGGAAATATTTATTATATCAGTCCTTTTTCTGGCGCTGATTCTGGTATTCAAGGAATACAGCTAAGTCCTCCTGTTTGTGATAGCCAAGGTGTTGAGAAAGGTGATTGTCCTTACACGAGCGATATTTTGTGTGAGATTATTTGGCCTAAGTGTTTTGGATAGTGGGATGTTTATTTTCTAAAAGATATTTCTTTTTATACCCTTGTTTGCGTTTTAGGTCATGGAAAGCAGTGTGATTATTGCTGACCCTGGTGAAAAGGGTTATGATTTTGCTAAAGGGCTGTATAAGTATGTTTGTGACAAAGATGGGCGGGAGTTTTCGATTGGTTTTGCAAATATCGGGAGGACTAATTTTAGGGATGGCGAATACAAGCTGAGGATTTCTCATAATATCAGAAGGAAGAGGTGTTTTTATGTGCACGATCCCAATAAGGGGGCTGCGCAGTGGGTTACTGATTTGTTGTTTGTTTTGGAGGCGATGAGGGGCTCTTCTCCTAGCGAGATTAATGTTGTTTTTCCATATTTTAGGTTTGCGAGGCAAGACAGAAAGGATGAGTCAAGGGCGGGTGTTAATGCGAAGGCGGTTGCTGATGTGATTTCTATTTATGCTGATAGGGGTTTGACAATTGATTTGCATGCGCCGCAGATACAAGAATATTTTAACATCCCTTTTGATAACCTTTATAGCTCTCCGGTTGTGGTGCATTATTTGAAAAAGAATCACCCGTATTTGTTGACTAATTTGGTTGTGGTTTCCCCAGATGCGGGAGGTGGTGGAAGGGCTAGACAATTTCAAAAAAGATTGGCTAAAGAGGGAATTAATGCAGATATGGCTATTTGTTATAAGCGGAGAGAAAGAGTAAATCAGGTAGAAGAGACCAAGATAATGGGTGATGTCAACGGGAAAAATTGTTTGGTTGTGGATGATATTATTGACACTGGGGGAACGCTTGTTAAGACTGGACAGGGTTTGAAGGAGGGTGGTGCTGAGAAAGTTTTTGCTTATGGAACGCATGGATTGTTTACAGAGGGCCTTGGAAAGTTTGAGGTTTTTGATAAGATAATGACAAGCGATAGTTTGATTGGTCGGGGAAGTGGAAACTTTGAGGTTATTTCTTTGATTGATTTGTTTGGAGAGGCTGTTTATAGGACAATGGTCGGAGAGAGCTTGAGCAGTTTGTTTGAATAAAGAGCAGATTCCTAACCCTCACTAACTTTTAGAGCAAGCAGGCAGGGTATTGTGTTAGGGTTTAAGATGGAATCTCTCTGATTTCTATTCTGCTGAAGCACCAAGTCAAAGTATTAACTTGAATGGGAACAATTGGCTGTTTGGACAGGTGTTTGGACAATTGTTGTGGGCGAAAGGTTTAATTAAATGATTGTTTGTTTGTGCGATGGAAAATTTGAAATATGTTGGTAAGTGTTTGCTGATTGAGAAAGATGGAGAGAAAGTTTTAGTTGTGGGTGATTTGCATTTGGGGTATGAGGAGTCGTTGGGGGTTCCTATAATTTTATTTGGTGAAATGTTGGGGGAGCTCGGGCAGGTTTTTGAGAATGTTGGGTTGGTTGATAAGGTGGTTTTGATTGGGGATGTGAAGCACGAGTTTGGAAGGATTGTGCGGCAGGAGTGGAACGAGGTGTTGGGGTTGTTTGATTTTTTGAAGGAAAAAAGTAGGGAAATAATTATTGTTCGGGGGAATCATGACAAGATTATTGAGCCATTGTTGAAACGTGATGGGCTAGGTGTTAAGGATTTTTTTATTTGGAAAGGGTATTGTTTTTTGCATGGGGACAGGGATTTCAAGGAAGTTTGGGAGGGGGATGTGAAGACATTGGTTGTTGGGCATGGGCATCCTGCTGTGAAGATTTGTGATGGAGTTAAAGAGGAGATGTACAAATGTTTTTTAGTTGGGAAGTTTAAAGGGACAAATGTTGTTGTTGTGCCTAGTTTTTTTTCTGGGAGTGTGGGAACAGATCCTCGCAGGAGTAAGATGTGTTTTGGATGGGATTTGAAGCTTGAGAGTTTTGATGTTAAGGTTGTTGGGGAGGGGCTGGAAGTTTTGGATTTTGGGAAGTTGGGTGGATTAGATTAATTAATTTCGTTTGTTCTCCCCCTATTTTGAACATTTGTTAAAGTAAAACCTAAAATAGCACTTGGTACCACTGCATTTAAAGGGTTTTCTGTGCCTCTGGAATTTAAGAAAAAATATATGCCTATTTGAACGGCTCCGCATAAAAGATTAGAATATAGTTTCGGGCGCTGTGTATTCATTAAAGCTGTGACTGTTTTGGCATAAAGGGTATTTATTAATACCACTGCAGATAGTGAATCGAAAAAACATTCTTTAAACAAATCAACTATTTCTTTTAGCGGTGAGCCTGATCGTCCCAGTGCGTTGCCTGTTCCGGTTAAAATGGCAAAGGCTCCCGAGCATATTGCTGGTCATTTTATTGCATTAGCTATTATTTTTATTTTTAGGGGTTGAGTTTTGGCATTGGTGTGTGAAATATAGGTTTATTTAGTTTTCTAAAAAACCGCTTTTGGTGTGCATCTTCTTAAAATTAAGTTAAACAGGTGGGGGTTTAAATTAAATTATTAATCTTTTCCAATATTCACCCTAGGTAAAGGCACATGTGAGGGAATGTTTAATTCATGTTGAAGCCCGACTGTTTGTGGTGTGCATTTTTGCAAGATTACATTAGAAAGAAAAACCCTTAAAGGGTTTGGGATTTGTTTCTTTTTCCAGGATTTCATCAGAGGTTTTAATTCTTCTTTTGTTACTGTGAGAATTATGTTGCCTTGGAAAATTATTTCGCTTTGTTTTTCTTCTTTTTTTTCTTCATCTTCAACAGAAAGGGTGTGTGTGAAATATATTTTTAATGCTTCACCATTTTTAAGCAAACTAATTTTTTCTTTTTCAAGTTCTGTAAATTCAAAATTTATGTTTTGATTGCCTTTTTTTATTTGTTTATTGAACTTTTCTGCTGATATTTTTGAAAGGTTAAATCCTATTAATTGCATGGTTGTTATTGAGATAGATTGTTTTTAAATATTGTTATTGTTGTGTACTGAAGGTAAGGAATTGGGCAAGTTCACCGTTGTGATAAAAATGAGTTAATAAGATGTTACATCAAATCTTCTTCAGAAACAACGATAAAATCACCGATTGCGATTATTGAATTGTAGGGAATCAGAACTTCTTTGCCTGTTGCTGATTCTAGGTTCAAGTTTTTTGTGTATGTTGTTGCATCTTTCAAAAGTATTTGAATCAGTTCTCCTGTGTTTGTTTCAAATGTGACATCTTTTACAAGGCCAAGGCGCTTGCCTTCTTTTGTTACAACCAATTTATTAAGAATATCTTTTATAGGTTTTTTGTCTAAAGTCATGTGTTAGTTAAAAGTAGGGATTATATAAATCTTTTTGTGGTAAGGTTGTTATTTGGTGGTGGGAAAGATAGGTTAAATTAAAACATTTATTAGGGTTTATGGGTTTTTAATTTTATTAAAATTTATTGATTTGTTTTGAAAGGGTGTATCATTTGTTATATTATAAAGTAACCCTTTGGGTGAAAGGTGTGCTGTTTAATGTTCAAAGCACATATGAAATATTTTGTTTGATTTATGGCATTTGGGTTTTATTTGAAATATATTAGCTTTATCTGTGACAGATTGGTTTTATCTGTGACACCTTGATTTCATCTGGAGAATTTGAGAAAGATTGAAGGGTTTTGGGAAATGTTTAAATAGTAAAGGTTAGGTGTTTGTTTTTATTTTCTTTTTTAAATTTATGTATTATACATTATAATTGTTATTTGTTGTAGTATTTATTCATTTTATTCATTTTATTCATTTTATTCATTTTATTATAAAATATATCCTTTTGGTTATTTAATTTAGTATTTGTTCGTTTTATATTATTTATTTAATTAAACGAACGTTACTTGACACATTGTTTATACAAAACATTATTTGTTCGTTTTATTCGTATTTTTATAATTCTTTGTTTAGTTTTTTGTGATTGTTTTTGTCAAAAACCCTTGAACTAAAGTCCGGGGTGTGTTTCGGGTCGTCAAGAATCTTTGATTCTTGAGTGCAGCCAAGAATTGTATTGTAAGGAATTCTCGGTGTTTTGATGTATTAATTAAGGGAAGAAGACCAATTTCAAATTCCATTAGAAATCAAGGTGTCACTGGGAAAAAGCAATTTGGTTCGTGAATTGGATTTTGTCTTCGGAATTAAACGAATTTCCAATGGAAATGTGGGTTTTGAAACAGGTAAATTTATAAGGTCCAATGTTTAATGTAAAACAGGGGTAAAAGAGGATGGATAAACTTGATAAGATTTTTGATTCTTATGTTTCTAGTAGTTTATTCAAGAATAAGTCTGTTTTACAATCTAATTATTCTCCTGAAACGATTTTGCATCGAGGCGATCAGGTTGAAAACATTGCTTCAATATTGGGGCCGACGCTAACAGGGGAAAGAGCAAGCAATCTTTTTTTGTTTGGAAAAACAGGGAGCGGTAAAACCCTTAGTGCAAAATACGTTGGTGACAAACTAGAAGCAAAAACAAAGGCATCTGAAAAAACAAATTTAAAATTTTTGTATATAAATTGCAAGTCAAAAAAAGTTTCTGATACAGAGTATAGGATAATTGCAGAGCTGATAAGTTTGTTGGGGGGAAGTGTGCCTGCTACAGGGTTGCCCACAGATACTGTTTATTCGAGATTCATTGACATGATTGATAGCAAAAAACAAGTTGTTGTTTTGGTTTTGGATGAAATAGATCAGGCAGTTAAGAAAATTTCAGATGGTTTTATTTACACTTTGACGAGAATCAATTCAGAATTAAAAAATGCACAGATTAGTATAATTGGAATAAGCAACAGTTTAACCTTTATGGACCATCTTGACCCTAGAGTAAGGAGTTCACTTGGAGAAGAGGAAATTGTTTTTCCACCGTACAACGCCTTGCAGTTAAGGGACATTTTGACTGAAAGATCTAAGGAAGCTTTCAGTAAAGGTGTTTTAGAAGAAGGAGTAATAGCAAAATGTGCTGCCTATGCAGCCCGTGAGCATGGTGATGCCAGGCGTGCTTTGGATTTATTAAGGGTTGCAGGAGAAGTTGCCGTGAGAGAGGGAAGCAAAAAAGTCACAGTAAACCATATTGATACTGCAAACCAAAAAATTGAAAGAGATAAGATGCTGGATATAATTGAAAGCGAGCCGACACAGTTCCAGATTGTGCTGCAGGCAGTTATGAGGTTAACTGAAAGAAGAGAAACAAGAAGGAAAAAAAGCAGGGAAATGGTTGATGATAGAATTTTTACAGGCGATGTATACAACAAATATCAAGAGATTTGCGAAGAAACAAAGAACGAAATTCTAACCCAAAGACGGGTGGGGGACATAATCGGAGAATTTGATATGCTGGGGATCATCAACGCGAGAGTCATAAGCAAAGGGAGGCAGGGCAGGACCAGAGAAATAAAACTCATGCTTTCTCCAAATATAAAAGAGAAGGCTGGTGAGATTCTGAAGAAAGCCCTTGGTATATAGTGGATAAAGGAGTGTTAAACACAATTCGTGAAAAAGGTCTTTTGCTTGAAAAAGAGATTTATGATTTAATAAGTGGTTTTAATAATGCAAGGGTAGCGAGGGATTTTTTAGAGCAATTAGAAAAGGTTTCTGGACAAAAACTTTTAACAAGAAGTGTTTTGAATAAAAATGTGGGTTATGTCAAGCAATTTGTTAACCAACTTCCTGGAGAAGATAAAAGTGTTGTAGAGAAGGTTTTTGTTAATTTGGGTCTGAGTTTGGAAGTAAGAAGGGAGAAAGAAGTTATTGAGGAAATTAGTTTGAAAAATCTTGAAAAACACCATTATAAAATCATTTATTCTGATACCGCACCAGACAAGAAGTTAGAAGTTAGGGATTTTACCAAGCATTTTAGAGCAAGGTACCAGCAGCTACAGAGGATTTTAATGCAAAGGCCAGAACTACAGAGAAATTTAGTTTCGATTAATAAAATTTCTTCTGATAGGACAAACGTGGGCATAATAGCCATTGTAACAGAAAAAAGAATTACTAAAAATAAGAATTTAATTATAACTTTTGAAGATTTAACTGGGGAGATAAAGGCTTTGGTGAAATTTGACCGCGAGGAAATTTTTCAAAAAGCAGAAGAATTACAACTGGATGATGTTGTCGGGATAAAAGCCTCGGGAAATAGAGACATTTTGTTTGTGTATGATATCTTTTACCCAGACTCTTTTATTTATGAAAAAATGAGGTTTGAAAGTGATATTAATGTTGCTTTTATTTCTGATACTCACTGTGGAAGCGGCAGACATTTGGCAAAGAGTTTTAATCGTTTTTTAGAATGGATTAATGGTGATAGCGAAGTAGCTAAGAAAATAAAATATCTTTTTTTTGTTGGGGATAGTGTTGATGGTGTTGGAATTTTTCCTGGGCAAGAAGCAGAGTTAAATTTGAAGACGATGGAGGAGCAATATGGGTTGGTTGCTTCTTATTTGAAGAGGATTCCTAAACACATTACAATTTTTATGTGTCCTGGACAGCACGACGCGACGAGGGTTGCAGAACCGCAGCCGATAATCAACAAGAAATATGCGCCCCAGCTTTATGAAATTGAGAACCTGGTTTTGGTTACTAATCCAACAATGGTTAAGTTATTGGAGGGTGAGAAGGAGTTTAAAGTTTTGATGTATCATGGTGCTTCTATGAACGCTCTGATTAATGAGGTTAAATCTTTGAGGATGATGAAGGCGTATCGCTGTCCTGCGAAGGCTGTTGAGCAAATGCTAAAGAGAAGGCATCTTGCTCCAATGTATGGCGTTTCTCCTTCTATTGTTTATGTTCCAAATGCAGAGCATGATCCATTGGTTATTTCAGAGGTTCCCGATGTTTTGTGTACGGGAGAGGTGCATCACCTTGATGTTGGTTCTTATAATAGGGTTTTGATTATAACTGGTAGTTGCTGGCAAGCACAGACGCCTTTTGAGGAAAAAGTAGGGCATGTTCCTGATCCTTGTAAGGTGCCTGTTTTGAATTTGAAGACAAGGGAGCTGAAAGTTTTTGATTTTCGCGATGATACAGAGGTGGACGAGATTGGAACATGGAGGGGGAATAATGGAGGCAGAGGATGAGCGTCAACCAACATTTTAAGGTAATATACAAGGGAGTAAAGAAGGCTTATGAGGTTGCAGAGCGAGCTAGGGCAAAGGGGCTTGATCCTGTTTCAAAAGTGGAAACGCCTGTTGCTACTTCTCTTGCAGAAAAGGCAGTTGGTTTGATCTCTGTTGTTTATCCACAACTTGGAGATAAAAAAATTATCAATAGGATTTTGGAATTGGAAAAAGAGCATGGGCAGTTAAATACAGCAGTTTCTTTTAAGATTGCAGAGGAAATTGCTAGGGAGAAGTTCTGCAAGTTTGAAAGTTTGTTGCAAGCGATGGATGCAGGGATAAGGGTTGGTTTTGCGTATATTACTTTAGGGGTTGTGTCAAGCCCGATAGAAGGGTTTACAACCTTAAAAATAGGGAAAACAAGGAAAGGGGAAGATCACCTTATTGCTTATTTTTCAGGTCCGATAAGGAGCGCTGGTACGACCGCAGGATGTGTTGTGTTGATGCTGATAGATTACCTGAGGGAAACTTTTGGATTTGCGAAGTATGATCCTGACGAACAAGAGGTTAGGAGATATGTTACTGAGAATTACGATTATCATGAGCGTGTTACGAATTTACAGTATTTGCCTACGGAGGAGGAAATTGTTTTTCTTGCGAAGAACTTGCCGATACAAATTTCTGGAGACCCGACAGAGAACAGGGAGGTTTCTAATTATAAGGATTTGGATAGAGTCGAGACTAATTTTATTCGGGGTGGGATGTGTTTGATTTTTTCAGAGGGGTTGGCACAGAAGGCACAGAAGGGTTTGAGGTTGTTGAAGGGTGTGAAAGAAAAAGGGTTTAAGGCAACAGGGTGGGATTACCTTGATGGATATCTCGAACTTCATAAAAAGCGAGAGAAAGGGAGTTCTGATACTTCTCCTACGTATATTAAAGACCTTGTTGCAGGGAGGCCTGTTTTTAGTCATCCTTCTCGAAGCGGGGGGTTTAGATTTAGGTATGGGCGGAGCAGAACAGGTGGTTTTTCAGCCACACTAGTGCATCCAGCAACAATGGCCATTTCAAATAGTTTTATTTCTTCTGGAACGCAATTGAAGATAGAGAAGCCTACGAAGGGGTGTGCTGTAACTGTTTGTGATAGCATTGATGGACCAATTGTTAAGCTTAAAGATGGAACTGTTAAGAAACTTAGTGATTTTGAAGAAGCTAAGAAACTTTATAGGGATGTGGAAGAGATAATTTATCTTGGGGACCTTTTGTTTCCATTGGGAGATGTTATAAATCGGAATTTTGAATTGTTGAAGTCAGGGTATGTTGAAGAGTGGTGGGGGCTTGAATTGGAGAAGGCTGGCGGGAAGACAGAAGATGATTTTTGTATTGATTTTGAAGAAGCTGTTAAATTTTCCGAGAAATATAAAATTCCACTGCATCCTTCTTATATTTTTTACTGGACACAAATTAGTAAGAATGATTTTTTTGCCTTGTTTGACTGGGTCGGGCATGGGGAATTACCAGATGGGAAGTTGGTGTTGCCTTGGACTAAGAATGATAAAGAAAGGTTTGTGAAAGGGAAAAGGGCGTTGGAGCTGATTGGTTGTGAGCATATTGTGACATTGGAGAATATTGTTGTTGAGGAAAAGAACAGAAATGCTTTGTTGTTTAATTTAGGTTTTAACATTTTAAGGTTAGATAAGGAGTCTTTTGAAATTCAGACAGAGGACCTCATGAAAAAGATAAAAAGCCTTGGTGGTGAGGATGTTTTGGAGATTATTAACTCTTTGTGCAGGTTTAAAATTAAGGATAAGGCTGGGACGTTTATTGGGGCGAGGATGGGGCGGCCTGAAAAGGCGAAGTTGAGGAAGTTGACTGGGAGTCCGCATGTTTTGTTTCCTGTTGGGGAGGAAGGAGGGAGGTTAAGAAGTTTTCAGGCGGCATTGGATGCAGGGGTGGTCAGAGGACAATTTCCTAATTTTTATTGTGGGAAATGTGAAAGAGAGACTCTTTATCCAAAATGCGAGTCATGTGGGGAATTTTGTAAACGCTCGGAGGAGGAGGGGAGGGGTTTTAGTGAGAGGAGGATTGATATTAGGCATTACTTTGACCATGCTAAGAAAATTGCAGGGGTAAGTGCTGATGAAATCCCGCTTGTGAAGGGAGTTAGGGGGACGAGCAATGCAGACCACAGCACCGAATTTTTGGCAAAGGGGTTGTTGAGGGCAAAACACAATTTGCAAGTCAATAAAGATGGAACGATAAGGTATGATATGACTGAAATGTCCCTTACGCATTTTAAACCTAAAGAGATTGGGACCCCTGTAGAGAAGTTGAAAGAAATGGGTTATGAGAAAGACACCTCTGGGAAGAAATTAGAAAATAATGATCAGATTTTGGAGCTGTTTCCGCATGATGTTATTTTGCCTGCCTGCCCAGAGACTTTGGACGAAAAGGCAGATAATGTTTTTTTTAATATTGGAAAGTTTGTTGATGAAGAGCTTGAAAAAATTTATGGTTTGGAAAGGTTTTATAATGTGCAGAAAAAGGAAGACATGATTGGACATCTTGTTGTTTGCATTGCGCCACATATTTGCACTGCTAGTGTTGGTAGGATTATTGGGTATTCTAAGATTCAGGCATTGCTTGCTTCTCCGTATATGCATGCTGCTATGAGGAGAGATTGTGACGGGGATGAGGCTGCAGCGATGTTGCTTATGGATCTGCTTTTGAATTTTTCTAGGAAATTTTTGCCAGCTCATCGCGGGGGGACGCAGGATTCTCCTTTAGTTCTAAACATACACATCAGGGCTGGAGAAGTTGATGATCAGATTTTGGATTTTATTTTAGGTAAATATCCCTTAGAGTTGTATGAAATGGCCGAGCAAGGGAAGCACTCGTCTGAGGTGAAGGTTGATAATGTTAAAGAAAGGTTGAAGAATGGAGATGATACTTTTTCGCGCATTCGGTTTACGCACAGCTGTTCTGATTTTAATGCAGGGGTGATAAATTCTTCTTATAAGATTTTGCCGACGATGCATGAGAAGGTCAAGGAGCAGATGGACTTGTGCAAGAAGATTAGGGCTGTTGACACGCAGGATGTTGCCAGGCTTGTGATTGAGAGGCACTTTATTAGGGACACGAGGGGTAATTTGAGGAAGTTTTCGATGCAGGGTTTTAGATGTGTTGGTTGCAATGAGAAATTTAGGAGGCCACCGTTAGTTGGGAAGTGTACGAAGTGTGGTGGGAAGATTATATTTACCATTTCAGAGGGCTCAATTGTCAAGTACATGCAGCCTGCTTTAGATTTGGCTCATGAGTTTGGCGCTTCGAAATATTTGTTAGAAAGCCTGGAGCTGACGCAGATGTATATTGAATCGATATTTGGTAGAGAAAAAGAAAAGCAGGAAGCGTTGGGGAAGTGGTTTTGAGATAGTTAAAACTATAGGTAACCCATTATAATAAATGCGAGGTTAAAGCTATTATCCAGATAATTGAGATGAGTTCTTAATACTATTAACCAGTAATATTTCTATTGGACCAGGTTTTAGAAAGATTTAAAAGAGGCATATGTTCTTGTTTTTTATGGGTTTAAGAAAAAATAAATTTGTAAAGAAGGCGGTAGTTGGAGGTTTAGTGTTATTGTTAGGAGGATGTCCTCGTGAGAATTTGCCTCCGGGATTGGGGGGCGGGGGTGGTACTGGAAATGAAGAAGTTGAGAGTGTTACAGGAATTGCTGGATTGAATACACCTGAAGAGATTTTGGCGAATGAAAATGTTGCGAGATTAATTGATTCGGTAGAATTAAAGGGATATGATTTGAATCTTGAACGAGGAACTAGCCCGCCGAATATAGAAGAAACATATATAGTAGAGGGACACGGTATTCTCGAAAGTGGTCTAATTGAACCGTCCTTATTAAGAGTCCACTCTCAAACATTAGATAACTGTGTTGATGTAGTTTATCTGGAAAATGATATCCAGGGCGGAGTTCGAAGTGATATAGGCTTGAACGGAAATGTTATTATGCGGGGTAGAGATAATAAATTTACACTTTATTATTTGACTGAACAAAATCTTGGAGGGGGTTGCATAGTAGATTTTGTTAATATCTTAAGTGGACAGAAAGAAAAATCAGGAAGTCTTTCTGCAATTTCTTTGTCAAGCCCAGTAGGAGATTACGATAGTAATTGCGTAGTTTTTGATTCTGCTGACGAAGTGACTCTTACACCTGTAAGGTATTTGCTTCCGGAGTTGGGGGGCGGGGGTGGTACTGGAAATGAAGAAGTTGAGAGTGTTACAGGAATTGCTGGATTGAATACACCTGAAGAGATTTTGGCGGATGAAGAAGTTTCTAGAGTTGTTGGGATTGTTAGAAATGCTTTGAATGGTGATGGTCTTCAAGATCTTAGAGGGGTTATACCTACTGATCAAGGGCTGATACCTCCTAGAGATTATAGTTTAAATCTTGAAACAGGTTCGAATCCTCCGATTGTTGAAGGTCTTTATATTAGGTCAGACCCATTTCAGATTTATCCGCCAAGAGGATTTACTGGTATGGAGGGAACGATTGAAATAAGAAATCAAACATCTGAGAATTATGTTGGAATGCCTGACTTTAGTCTTTCTGGAAAAGGAATTATTAGAGGTTCTGAAAATAGGTTTACGGTTTATTATATTCCTAGTTCTGAGTATTGTGGTGATATAATTAGAATACTTGATGGCGTTCAAAATGAAGAAGGGGATATTTCTGCTATTCATTTTTCTGTTCCCGTTGATGTGAATGATTGTGTTGGAGGGTTGTGGGTGCATGCTATGGATTTAGAAAAAACAGAATGATTTATTAATCTTGATTTGTATCGAGAGAGATGGAAAAAAAGTGGCTGCTGGTTTTTTTAGTAGTATTGTTGTTGGTTTTTTCTGTTGTATTGGTTTTTAGTGATGTTGAGGAAGATTCTTTTCTTGGTGAGGTAAAGAGTTATTTGGTTTCTGATGAAGAGGTTTTGTTTTCTCCTGGGATGATTGACACTAAGAAGGTGATTAGTGGAGGCGAAGAGATTTTAGAGGGCGAAACAACCCAAAGGGGTGAAATTCTAGATTCTTTAAATGAGCAATTGTTTGATGAAGAAGATGTTTTATATTTTTCTTTGCCTTCGAGTATTGAAGTAGACTCTATTTTTGACGGAACTTTTGAAGAAAGCATTAAGATTCAAGTTGATTATGATTATCCTGTGGCTGGTGTTTCTGTTTCTGGAAACGGAGAAATTTTTTCTAAAGGAGGTTATGCAAGAGTTTTAGCAGAGGGTGAAGATAATAATGTTCATCTTATTTTTGCAAGTGACTTTCTTGGTCTTGATGATATTTTTGATGTAGAAAATTTTTGTGAATGGGAAACATGCCATCTCCCGACTGGGGTAGTAATAAAATATTTAATTATTGAAATTAAAGATGGTTATCTCAAGCTTGATGGAGTTTACGCATTGAGAGAAGATTCTCCAGATGCTTCGCGTTTATTATCAAGAGAAGATTATAAGTTTAGCCAGGAAGGAATTAAAGTTGAAAGATGGAACGATGTAATTTCTGAAAAAGGATTTAAATGGATTGCTGACGAGACAAGTGTTTCTGGGTTGAGTTATGTTGAGAAAAAGAAATTGTTTGGAGGGGTAAGCGAAAACGGAGAATTATTTAACAATGGCGAATTACCTAACACATTTGGATTTGAATATTACAAAGGAGGAATTTTTGAAATTCCTTCAGAGAAAAAAACAGAAGTAAAGGTAGAAGAAGATGAGAGAGTACATATGAGTCCTTCTAATCTTCCACCTTACTGGGATTGGAGAGAAGTACATGGAGAAAATTGGGTGACGCCGGTGAAGGACCAACGAGGGTGCGGAAGTTGCTGGGCATTTGCTTCAGCAGGAGCAACAGAACTTTTAGTTAATTTGTATTTTAATCAACATATTGATTTGGATTTGTCTGAGCAAGAGTTAGTGTCTTGCATGCCTGATGGAGATACTTGTAATGGATATTGGCCCCGCATCGCATTAGATTATGTTATAAATAATGGTATAGTTGAGGAGAACTGTTTTCCTTATCAAGCAACTGATCCTGATGGTGGAGTGCCCTGTACTCAAAGATGTAATAATCCGGTAGAATTAATTAGTATAACTGGTAGAGATAGATTTGATGATTCAAATGAAGAAACTTTGAAAGGCATGATAACTAATAACGGGGGGGTAAGTGGTGGGATTTACAGTTGGGGGCATGCTATGAATTTAATTGGTTATGATAAAGATTTTTTAGATGAAGAGACAGTTTGGATATTTAAGAATAGTTGGGGTGAGTGGTGGGGGGAAAATGGTTATGGAAGAATAAAAACAGATATTACAGACATTGGATGGACACATGCTTTACTTAATCCAGTTTTTAGCGATGAAGTCCTTCGTCAAATTGCCTGCGCCGATAATGATGGTGATGGTTATTGTAATTGGGGAATTTCTGAGACAAAGCCAGGCACTTGTCCTGCGTGGTGCGAAGAAGAAAAAGATTGTGATGATGATGATCCTAATACAATTGAATGTTATACTCCGCGTTGTGATGATGGTATCGATAACGATAATGACGGTTATGTAGATTACCCGGATGATTTTGGTTGTTCTAGCGTCTATGATTATAATGAAGAAAACAATGGAGATTCAGAATGTAATGATGGGATCGATAATAACTTTAATGGTTTGATTGATCAAGAAGACTCGATGTGCGATAGTTGGGATGATAATGATGAAGAACGTGCGTGTGAGGATGGAATTGACAACGATGGGGATGGGACTTGCGATCTCTTTGGGTGTTGGATAGATGAAACTTGGTTCCCTAAGGACCCAGAATGTTCTAGTTATAATGACCCTTATGAAGACATGATTGCTTATTGTCCTGAGGGATTTGAAGTTTATACTGAAAATTATCCTGACGATAGTAGATGTGTTTATAGTGGTTATAACAATCATCTGAATTATGACGATACGTTGAACTATTGTGAGGATGAAAATGCTTGGTTACCTTACTCTTATGAGTTGTCCCAGTTTTGCTGGCAGCTGGATTTAAGGTCTGATGATGCAGCCGGCTTTGTTAGGGTTGCAGACCCTTTCAGTAGCGGACACAAAAACTGGCACGACACAGGATTTCATTTTTCAAGCCCCGAATGCGGAGATGTTGAGTATGATCATTGTGGCACGCGAAAGATGAATAGTGAATGCGAGATTGTTGAAGGATTGTACGGAGATGATCAGGAAGCTGGTTTTGTTTGTTTGAAAATGCCTGGTTACAGATATCCTTTTGAGTGTCAAGATGGCATTGACAACGACAATGACCTTTATACAGATTATCCAGAAGACCCAAGC
>Ga0180007_10001273_pt1 | contig 35614 bp, 76 predicted proteins | sample MM_PC_MetaG_FD_121122 | JGI IMG/M metagenome (GOLD analysis project Ga0180007, IMG submission 121122) | Groundwater microbial communities from the Aspo Hard Rock Laboratory (HRL) deep subsurface site, Sweden - MM_PC_MetaG | ecosystem: Environmental > Aquatic > Deep subsurface > Groundwater... | reverse complement strand
TCCTGGTACAATGCAACGAGAGAACGAACCTATAGAATCCTACGGGTAGAATCGGGGCGGTATCCAGATGTTGTGATATAAAACGGGGCGCTGACGTAGTGTGATATACATAATTTCACATAGAAAATATATTATGCGCTAACTTGACAATAACCAGCATCACCCCCTTATATGTCAATTCAATTTTTTTAGAACAATCTTCCTGCGATTTTCTTGAGTACGGTATTTTTCCTCATTTACTTACGTCTTGTTTGTTCTCTTTCTCTCACACATCAATTCACTTTTTTTAGAATAACCCTCTTGCGGTTTTTCTTCTTACGATCTTTTTTATGTCACTGATTCTTTGCACTTACTATAAATCCTTTCTACACTAATTCAAATTTTTCAGAGAACTATTTCTACGTTACTCCTCACCACGGTAGTTTTTCTACTTTTTGCGCACCCTGTTTATTGAGTATTGACAAAATATAAGAAGTGTGCTATGATAGGTGCAGACTGACCGGATATTTATTTTTAACAGTAAAGGGAGGAAAAACAATGAATCTGCAAGACATGGCTATTGAAAAGCTACAAGAGTTACTACAAAAACGTCGTAAGCAAGCAGAAGAACTTCAACTCGCAGAGTGCTGTGTACTAATTTCAAAAGCTTGTGTATTTACAAAGACGTTATCAAGAAGGCGACCACCTGCCGATGTTGTTTGCTATGACAATGATGGACTCCATACATGGAAGTTGGGCAAAAAAATTAGACTCTATTGTTGGCCCGCACGCATTATAGTAGTGTACAAGAATCGGATGGTACTCGATACCTATTCGCCTAGTGGTTATGACCATGCAGAGTGGCGTTATTGGACATATCTTCCTAATAGTAAATGGGTTAATCCCATTCTTGAAATGGCAGCTAAGATAGACATGAAGGCGATAAAGGTACAAGCAGAAGAAAATAAAGAAGAATATCGTCGTCAGTATTTGATAAAAAATCTAAGATAGGTAGAGAAAGGAGAAATAAAATATGAAATCATTTACTTCTACTATACAGTATTGGTTGGATAGTATAACATTTGAGGATTTTCTGCTCGGCAAGACAGCTAAAGCAGAGTACTATGACTATATTACGTATGATGCCTTTCTGGTGGCTGGGGATGAGATTACTTACGATGCGATAGAGAATCTAAAGAGAAATAATCTTTTGAAGATAGAGGTTATTTTGCAGTTAAAGGCTTTTGCAGATATAGAATTTTCTGGTATTCCTACATAGTGAGTGGTTTTTAACGTTTAAGGTGACGAGAAGTTCTAAGTGGCGGGAAGTCGGCTCGATAACCTTTACGCCAATTCCTCGCTGATGTAGCCCATGCTTTAGCACTACGTCGAGCTGCATTTCTTTGTAGATAGAGTGTGATACTCAAATTCTTACATTCTATCCACCCCTCTGCCAGTTTTTCTATTACTTCCTGCTGGCTGTCAGATGTTGCGTCCACTTTAACAATGAGCTGATTCCTATCTGTTATATCAGCCATTTCTTTATTCTCCTCCTATGTCAATCTAATTTTTTTAGAATTATTTTCCTACGGTTTTCTGCTCTACGGTATTTTTTACTATTCAGATACTACCAAGGTAATACCATCACCCCACCCCTTTCCGGTCAGGTTCATCCACAAGGTCTGTTTCGCAATCGTCCCAATCACGATATTGCTGCCCGAATTACCCTGCGATTGCGGCCACGCGCGCTCGCGCCATTAGTGTGGCATGTTCTCTCATCTGGGCCAATATAAATTGCAGGGTTGCCTCCGTATCTCTCATGTTGCTATCTGATGGTATCATGCCGCCCCGCCTTCCTGGTCCTATGTGAGGTCCCACTCCATCATTATTCTATTGGCCAATTCATGCGGAGAGCTCACCCCATGCTCGGGGTAGGATTCAGGCCACTCCTCAACTACACCTTCCTGATAGTCGCATGTCTCTTCCTGGTAAGGTGCCAGTCGCCACGCACACACATTCCTTCCCGCCCAAGCTTTCCAGCCGGTGCTTTGCCTTTTGGGCTTATGCTCATCACAGAAGTATGGGCCGTACCCCACCTCCCCCCACTGTACTGTACCCGGTTGCCAAATTGCTTGCTTGCCACATCGCATTGACATTCCGCTCTCCTCTCTTATACGCCAATTCAAATTTCTTAGAGTGCTCTTTCCACGGTTTTCCGATTTACGATACTTTTAATGATTAAAAAGCCCTTTTATTTTCTTCAGAGAAACTTCAAGTCTGTCTTTCCCTTATACCCTAATCTCATTTCCAATATACAGGTTTGAACACGGGAGCCTTTGAACACATTTCGAGGCAGGTGTGTGACGCTAATCAATCCATAGTCAAGTATTCTTTCTGTTCGCTTTGTGGAGTTTATTAAAGTCAACCAAGGCATTAGTACGATGATGACTCCAGCGATATCCATAAAGGCATCTAAATACTTATAGCCTAGGGCCATTGGGGAGAACGGAGGATTAGCTACTATTGCTTCAACACGTTCCTGCCACTCCCAGAAGTTATCAGGAGTTATTACATCATAACCAAAATGTTCTAGTCCTCTAACTAAGTTACCTTCTCCTGGTGTTGGCTCTAAGACTTTTCTTATTCCAGAAGGAAGTAGACTTACCATATAGCCACATACAAGCTCAGGAGTTTGGAATTCCCTTTCGCTCATTTCTCTTCCTCCCTTATATGGCAATTCAAAAATTTTAGAATACTTTTCCTGCGGTATTCCTTTCTGCGATATTTTTATTCCGCAAGAATTTCTTCAATGCCAATTATTGTATCGAGAGGGCCACTGGAGGCCGTCGCTATTTCCTTCCTGATATGTTCTAACTTATCGTTTAGGTGTTTTACTTCAGCTAATGCTTCGTCCAGTTGACGGGCCAATGATTCAGCTTCTTGTAGTAATATCACCTTATCGAATGAGAATCTGTACTCTGACATTTCTTTCTCCTATGCGAATTCAGCATCCATTCATTTCTCCTTTTCTCTTAACCTCAGTCAATCTACCCCCGAAGAACTTAGTGATGTTTTCTAGCTCTTTCGTCAATCGAGGAGATAATCTATCTTTGTTGTTTACTAACCAAGCATAATCATCAGCTAATGTTGATAAGTAGTCTGCTATCGCTTCTTCTTGTGTTTCTCCCACACCATAAGTAAGGGATGCTTGACTGGTAACTATGTACTGTTCATCTGCATAAACTATCTTAAACGACTTATGAAACCATTTCATTTACTATCCTCCAGGAAGGTATCAAGTTTGGGAAGAATGTCGCCCCATATATTTATGCCGTCTTTCTTCATCTCTCTACGTGTCAGTTCCAGCAGATTGCGTGCGTGAAACAGATGTTTAGTCCAGTTGTACTTTTTCAAGGCTAATCTTATCACGAAGAGTTCGCTCAGCCTATCCCCCACATTCATGAGTCGTGCGTGCTGCCCTTGTGTATAAGAAAGTGCTATAAGCCTTTGATACTCTGCTTCATATTTATCTATGACTCCCTCTATCCAATTCTTTATGCGATCCTCATCGTCTAGTTCCTCACAAGCCCCCTCTTCCTCCATTTCCTCTATAAACTCCTTGATTGGGCGAGTTGGTTCCCCGCTTCGTGCGTGAAAGGCTATTACACCTTCCAACACCTCTAAGCGTTCTGATAGTGCCGCTAACAGATTTGTCAGTTTTGTGTAGTCTATATTATCCCGTGGAAAACCTTGTGCGTCAACTTCCGAACTACACATTATATCTATCATTTCCCCCCGCCTTTCTGAATAAACCCATTTCTAAAAAGCGTATCGGTAAGGGCTACCGCCAAAATATCCATTTCTTCATGCCCCCTGTCTCCATCAAAGCACTTGAGTTTCAAGGCAGATTCAATACCATGCAGGATTTCGTGAATGATTGTTTTGAATACATCTTCCTCTGGACGATTACAAACATAGACCCTAATAGTCCGTCCCCAGCAGTCAATTTGCCCCCACAACGACTCTCGTTTGTTTCGGTCTACCTCAGCAGGATTGTCTACATACTCAATCTGGTAATCAACTCCCAGAATATTAACTTTTTCTGGTTTTAGTAATGATGTTTTTCTCGGAACTTTAGCCATTTACAATTTCCTTTCAGGTAATTATGGGAGGCCGGACACTGCTGGCTCCCATTATGATGCCAATGACGAGCCCTATCAAGAATGCGATGACAAGAGCTTCAATTCCCATAGATGTCTCCTAGTCAACAAATATACCAAAGAATGAATCATCGGCCAGGTAAAGGCTGTCGCCTACCTTCGGGAGATACGGACTGACCCCATTATCAATCAAGAATTGCCTGTCAACTGTCACAATCGACCTTAGATACTTGGTACTCGGTAGATATGGGCCGTGCATTAGCACCCTGTATGTGTCCCTGCGTGGCGGGGTGTCCTTTGTTATCTCGATATCATTGACCCACATCTTGGCTTGCTTCCCGTGGATTATCTTCGGTTCCACTGGCACAATCACCAACACCCCACTGGCGACTGCTATCCCACCAGCAAGCACCTTAGCGATCTGCCCTAAGAGCTCTCTACGTGTTAGCATTACTCACCTTTCCTTTTTAGGAACTTTATCTTAGACACAATCCAATCCAATAATATATCCAATTTTAATTCTTCTTTGACCACGTTACAAAATTCTGTCCACGCTTCGCCCAATTCTTGCCTTTTCTCATATGCTGTCTTCTCTCGTATCTCAGTCTCAGCAGCTTGCCATATGACCCAAGCCCCAGATGCTAGCTTTTCTATCCAAGCCACAAATCCACAAGTATCCCATTCTACTACTGATACATAAGCCTTATGTGGAAGCAGTGTAACTGATGGCCTAATGACAAATGGCTGTTCATATCTCACTATCACTGTACGCTTTTCGGGCCACCCCCAATTAGCTATGTCAATCTTGCCAGACTGTTCCATTATTTACTACTCCTTTATTCTTACACTAGTATATCATGTTTCTTTATTGTTGTCAAGTAGTCTTTTTCAAATTGGGTATTGACAATCTATTTCTTTTGTGCTATAATAGTATCAAGGATAGGGGAAATACGATGAAACTTCTATATTGCTCAATTTGTGAAGATGTTATCAAGCTAAGAACGAAAGTTCGCTCCTGTACCTGTGGAGCGGTATCTGGACGCTATCTCGATAATAGGATGGCAGTCTACACGGGAGACGCTGTACCACTAGGCATTAACAACAAAACTCTTTTACACACTGTGACTAGATGGAAAGAAACTGGCTTTGGGCTTAACTTCGACGCTTTTACTATTTCGAAGAAGTGCCCTACATTTATTAAGAAGGAGAAGATATAAGATGCTTAGTCTACCGGAAGTTCTGGCAGTCTTGCTGATTTGTTTTGTTTGTCTGGGCGTAATCCACATATCAAGAAAGTGGGGGGAGAGATGGTAAAGGTGATGTGTGAAAAGGAAGAATTGATAGAAGCTATGGATGGCGCTCGTGTGGCATTGAACTGGCTTGTGAAAGTTATAGAGAGGACATTCCCTGAGAATGGGACAGGGCGAGCTTCAGGTCTTCTTTATACCATTCAAGTCAAATCAGCTAATACCGCAGATATCATCAATCAAATGTTATTTTGCCTGAAAGAAGATACAGAATGAATCCCGACCCGATTAAAGAAATGTTGGCGGAACAGGTAGACAGTCTCAGGGGAACGTGATATAATAAGGGCGACATGAACGGAACAACGACTTTAGTTGAGCTCTCTGGCGATGCTGCTTTGTTACTAGAAGACCTACAGGACAGATTGGGGGTAACGAAAGCGGAGATAATTGCTGCTGCCCTAAATGTGTATGAAATGGTGACAGCGAAGAGGTTGCGAGAAGAAGCTTTGTTGGCAGAGCCGGATAAGCACAATATGATGTGGAAGTAGCGTTTAACGTTAAGGGGGAGCAGATGAGTAAGCTGAGAAATCTCAAAGTTGGTAGGCATCTAAAGAGAAATGTTCCTTACATTTGGAAATCTCGATTAGTTGAAAAAGAGGATGAGGAAAATGACAATGATGGAGCCGAATTACAAGAAGGCATTGGCATTACAGAAAGAAATACATGGGACGTACCCTATCCCCGATTGGATTCTGGACTTCCTTCACGACACATCTGAGGGCAGTGTTCGAGCACAGCCTGATTTTCCTCACGACGAGCAGGTTGCGAATACAATTAAGCTTTCTTCTTGGATGGTAGACATTGGTTATGGACTAGGAAAAATGCAGACAATGCAGACCGCGATGCAAGGTCAAACAGGACTTGCCGTTACTGTATTTTCTATGCTAACAGCTTGTCTGAAAACATTAAAAGCTGACGAAATGAAGAAAATAACAAAAGAAGTGCTGGCAATACAGAAGGATGTTGGATTGAAAGAAGCGCCCGAAACAAAATACGTCACTTGGGCAATGTCTGTTCTCGCACCTTCGGTTGCGTCTCTTATTATTGGGGATTTCGAGAATTATGTCAAAACTGTAAGTAGTATCTTAGTTGCCTTCTATATTCTCGGCAAATATGATGCAACTGCCGAGGCTGTACCAGAAGCTTTCAATTTTGATGGACTAGATAATATACTGAAAGGATTGGGGAAATGATCTGGGGACAAAGAATTGGGCTAGGGCTATTACTTATAAGCATAGTTTTCCTTTTATTGGGAATACTGACAACAGTATCTTCCGACACTCCACCAGTGGGGGTACTTGCCATAATGACTGTGCCCGCTGCTATCGGTCTCGGTCTTTTTACTATACCCGATTAGTGTGAAATCTTGCCCTCACTGCGCCTCAAAAGAATTGGAAGTTATAGAAGTTAAAACGTTGACTCCTACCTTCTACGTATTGTGCAAAGAGTGTGGGGCAAATGGGCCGATAGGTGAAAGTGAGAAAGAAGCGAAACGGTTGTGGAACAAAAGACTTGGGAAAGTCCAGACCTAGACGAATGTACTGAGACACGAGAACACGAAGAAGAAGCTGCTTGGCAATATATGCTTGAAGTAGAACAAGATCATCTTGGGGCTTATCGTGTTCTAGTAGCATACCGTCAGCGAATAGCAGAGTTGGAACAACAGGTTAGGACATTGAGGGCGAGTCCAAGGGGGTAGCTCTGGTTTAAGGCCCGTAAGGGCAAATCAGATACGAAAGTTCAATTCTTTCCTCGTCCACCTAGCTTCGAGCGAAGCGAACCTGTTTCTTCCAGACTGAGGATGAAAGATGATGCTAGTCATCTCCTTGAGAATTAGGAATAATCATGCACATGCTTGACTCTCTGAATTACCTACAGCGTTAAGGGTGGAAGCCTGGGGTTTGGCGTCTGGAACGACTCCCAGGCTTCGTTTAATACTAAGAAGGAGATTAAAATGATTCGATGGGTAGAAAAACGTTTTGGTCCCAATTGTCTGATGAGTGAGTGCATTTCTAAATGGCTTAACGATTTAGAGAAGCGGGCAGAAGTATTAGACGTTTACACCATACCACTTGTAACCGACATACTAGTATTGGTCAGTTTAGACACTGAAGAAGAAGGGGAGGAGGAAACTACATTCTATACCTTAGAAACTGTCGCTCATAGTGTTAATTAAGGAGGTCGTCGTGACCCGCTCATATAGAAAGCACCCATGTTTCGGCATGTCTTGCGCTGAATCGGATAAGGACTGGAAGGTTAGTGCAAACAGGAGATGGAGACGGAAGAATAAGCAACTGTTGATGCAACTTTGGTGTCAAGGCAAAGAGGTCATACTGTTGGGGCTGAGAGAGGTTAGTAACATTTGGTTATCAAATAAGGATGGACGACAATGGGTAGACCCGAAGAAGATTCCAGAAGTGCTGAGAAAATGAAGCCAATAATGTGTTATCACCCTCATTTGGTTCCCACTCAATGGAACCAATCTAAGCCAGCACCGTGTAAGGTGATAACATGCAGATGCGGTGAGAATCAAACTTGCCCCATCTGCGGTTGGGGGCAGGGTTCCTGGCCATGTAATTGTATGAAAGAAGATGTGTTGGAACGCTCTATAACTGAAAATGCCGCTGTATGGCAAGAACTAGCTGAGAGCTAAAGAAAGGAAGGAAGGAAGAGAGAACATGGAAGAAGTAAAAGGAAGTATGTGTAGTCACCCCCAATTACGTCCGACTGAATGGAATCAATCAAAACTCGAACCGTGCAGGATGACGGTTCTGTGTGAATGTGGGTGGATGCAACAATGTCCTGTTTGTGGCTATCCCGAAAGTGGGATTCTATGTAGTTGTATGCGAAAACGAATGGCAGAAATTGTCAATGAAGTGCTACCTGGAGCGATTTAGATAAAGAAAGGAAGCAGACCAATGCTAGAAAAATCTACTAGCTTAATCCTGGACATAGATATATTGGCGCAGTTGCTACAAGTTGACTTGGGCCCGCCAGAGATAGATATGGTAAGTTATCTCTTATCGTTAGCGGAGAGAGTCCTAAATGACCCTGCGCTCGATTCCTCCACTTAGGTCACGGAGTACATTTGCCCCTTCCAGCTCCATGCGAGCGGCTACACGTGTTGGATTGACCTTTGTAGGGGCCCAGACAAGACGGGCTCCACGGCAATCTGCTGAAGATACATTTACCGTAAAGATGATACCGCCTAACAAGGCGCATTTGGCTATACGAGAAGCTGTTATTAAAACTTTGGCTAGTAATAGACAGTTTTGGAAAGAGGAGCTAATGAGATGGAAGGCAGAATTTGGCGAGGAATATGTAGAAAAACTAAAAGAACAGCTGATGACTAATACAACAGACAATGCTTTGGGTTGAAGAAGTCTTAACAAGACAGAAAGGAAAGGAAAGATGAGCGGCACAAAGATAATGAAATGCAAGTGTGTACACACCTTTCAGGATAAAACTTATGGGAAAGGGAACCGTGTGCATAATGTAAAGCAGAGGGATAGTAAGATTCAATATCGCTGTACAGTATGTGGGAATGTAAGAGAAGAGGGAAAAGATGAACGACACAAATAGAACTGCACGATAAGAGAGGCGATATTGACATCTGGAAAAAATACCCCCAAAGAGCATAAAAAGCAAATGATAAAGGATTACCTGGGTGGAGCTACTGCGAAAGAAGCCGCAAGTAAATTTGGTTATTCTTATATGGCTTGCTTTTTAGCCTTAAGACAATATGGAATACAAAGTCGTGGGCGGTCAGAAGCTCATAGAAAGTATGCTGTCAATGAAAACTATTTTGATAGAATTGATACTGAAGAAAAAGCTTATTGGCTTGGTTTCTTGTCCGCTGACGGTACTATCCTGCCACAATATATTCTGTTACGGTTAGCTGTTAAAGATAAGGAACACGTCTACAAATTCGCTCACGCCTTAGAATCTGAGCATCCCATAACAGTGAGAGATGCTAAAGCTTGCGGCAAAACTTATAAATTCGTTGGCATTCGCATAGGCTCATCCAAATTAGCTAAGAGCTTGATTCAACTTGGTGTTACACCGAATAAATCTTTGACTATTTCTCCATGTGATAAAATATCTCTGGAACTAATGCGACATTACTGGCGAGGCGTATTTGACGGTGACGGCAGCATTTCTTTTTCATATAATAAGGGAGGGGGTTCTCTCAGATGTAATCTTTCGCTTACGTGTAGTAAGGCCATGATATACGGTTTCCGTGACTTCGTTTTGGAGTTTGTGAAATTTAAGACTAAGCCCTATCCCGATAAAAACGTATATTCTATTACATTTGGTGGAGTCCCGCTACCCCAAAAAATTATTCGTCTACTCTATGCTGAATCTCATGTATATCTTGAACGCAAAAAGAAGCTCGCAGGTAAATTACTGGCGTTGCCGATACAACGTGTTAATCGTTCAAATGTTACACAGGAAGATTTGGAAAACCTCTACGATAAATTTGGCACTTGGAAAAAAGTGGCAAACCATATGGGAACAGCCACCAGCGTATTATGGCGTATTAGAAAGTGTATGGGTTTACTACAATAGCACAGAACTAGATTGGAATCTAAAAAGTCTTGGTGTTTCAGTTGCAACCCAAGCGACAAAATAGAAAGGAAAAGGAAACATGAGTAAGAGACAGAAATTGTTAGACTGCATAATTCAGTCATCTGAACAGGACTTTTGGGTGCAACGTCCAAATGTGGCTGTTAAGATGACACTATATCCAAACTCAAATGCCAAGCTGAGAGCTTATGGTTTTGCAAAAGTTTCACACCCTGACGAGTGGAACTTGGAGTTTGGCATAAGCTTAGCTGTAAGGAAAGCATCAGCTTGCATTCTAAAACAAGCAAAGAAGAAAGGTGTTGACTTGAATTATTTGCTTGCAAAGAAAGGAGAAAGCTACCTGCTAGGGACAGCAACGCAAGACCCTTTTGAAATATAGCATAGATTGCTCCTTTTGTCTACCTGCTTGTTTGTTGACATCTCCTTAAAATTGGTGTAAGCTGATACCGACGCTACCGCACCGGCAGAGGACGCCCCCATCAGTTTACATAAGGAGATGTCTATTGTTATTCCAAAAAAGCGGCATTACATTTGTATCAGTTGCAGATACTCACATAGGAAGCTCAATTGGATTACTTTCCGAGGAGGTGTATTTAGATAAAGGTGATATTCATTACTCTTCCATCGAACAAAAATGGCTGCTAGATAGTTGGAAAGACTTCTGGAGCCATACTAAGAAGAAAGCCAGACAAAAACTATATCTCCTGATTAACGGAGATATTTATGAAAATGAACATCATGGAACATTTGAAACATGGAGTAAGAATCCTAATGATTGGAAGCAAGCAGCTCACGAATTATATCAACCTGCGATAAATGCTGCTGACAGGGTTTTTATCACAAGGGGGACTTCAATTCATGCTGGTATGGCAGGAAACTTAGAAGAGTCTTTTGGTGAGGATATAAAGGCAGAACAGAATGAAGAGACAGGCAAGTATTCTTCATACGAGTGGCTTCTTGACGTAGATGGAGTGATTATCAATGCTTCTCACAAGGGGCCAATGGGCCGCCTGCCGTGGACTAGAGGCAATGCCTTGAACAATTTGGCAATTCAATTGCAGTTAGCAGCTTTCGAGGCCAACGAGCCAATTCCTCACTTTGCCATTAGAGCTCATAATCACAGATACGGTACAAGCGGTGATGGGGTGCAACCTTTTGTCTTTGGTCAACCTGCTTGGCAGCTAAAGACTGAGCACGTCTTCAATCTCGGTACTATCGGTTTGTCCAGTATTGGTGGCTTAATCTTGCAATGTGAAAAAGGGAAGTGTGAGTGGGAGAAAATTCTCTACAAGCCGGAAGGAAGAATACCGTGGAAAGAGGGATAACAGAAGAATCCTTAATACAGGCCATACAAGACGCCTCTTTAATTTCAATAAGGGATGACAATCCGCATGGGGCAGTTCCTCGAAAAGTTCTGTGCGAAAGGCTACAGAAGGGCGAGAAGTGGGTAATAAAACGTCTGCATATGTTGATAGATGCAGGTGTTGTCAAAGCGACGAAGATTAGTGGTGTGAATATATCAGGGGATCGGACGGTTATTGCTGCGTACTATGTAATAAAGGAAACTTCTTAATGTTAAAGGCTTAGTACAGAGATAGGGCAGCAGGGTTCTTCAAAGAGGAAGCTAACGATTCTGGCATCTCATCTATCTTACCCGCCTCCACCATAGTCTTTGCTATTCTTTCTTGAGCTATTTTGAAGTAGGCTTCGTCAATTTCGATTCCAATAAATTTTCTTCCTGTCTTGACGCAAGCTACCCCTGTTGTCCTGAGGACATTTGCTAATCGTCTCGACCTATGATATAATAGCAATTGGAAATAGCTATGATTATCAAGATCTGTGAGATATGCGATAAACCATTTAAGACATGGCCCTCTCATGCTACACGACGTCGATTTTGTAGCCGTATATGTTACCTGATTTACCATGCTAATCCACCAGTTTCTAAAACATGCGAGGTGTGTGGTAACATATTTATGGTCAAGGCGTATCGTAATGAGTCAGCACGATTTTGTAGCTTTAAGTGTGGTGGTAAATGGCATATGGGCAATAGAGATATGCCTCATAATCATCTGAACGGTAACCAATTTCGCAAAGGATTGCGCCCAGCAAATGCTTTTACCAGCAAACAAGTAAGTGGATCAAGTAATTTTAATTGGGTTAATTCTATTACTTTAACTTGTGTTAATTGTGGCAAAACGTTTGAACAAAAACCTTGGCTTATACATCAAAATAAAAGCAAGACCGGTCTTAAGTTTTGTAACCATAAGTGTCAATATGCTTTCATGCGGGGCGAACAGTCACCACTTTGGGTTGGCGGGCCACAAACTTATCGCGGGCGTAGCTGGCGCAAAGCTCGACTTCTTGCTGTGAAGCGTGACAAAGGTGTTTGCCAGCATTGTGGTAAAGTTGTAGGCGACTCTATTCCTGTTCATCATATACAACCCTATCGAGAGTTTGAAACGCCAGAAGCTGCGAATACCTTGGACAACTTGGTATGCTTATGTCAGTCTTGTCATATGAAACGAGAGCCTAGATGATCCACATCTATAAAAGCTGCTCTATAAAGTAAGTCAATGACAATTTTATTTACACTATTATCGGCAAGCGTAGGCAGTACCTCCAAACAATCCCCGCATATTAGAGTTATATCTTCCACACCATTCCCTCCATCTACCATTATAACAGAAACTTAATCTGTTGTCAACGCCAGGGCGACTTGACAATGGGTTCGTGTTGTGCTATTATGTAGATAAGAGGAAATTCTATGGAAAACTTATCGGTGTATTTGTGTATTCGACTCACACAGACTACAAAGGAAAGTCTTGACAAAGCGGCCAAAAAGTTGCGCCGCCACCCCTCTGAGTTAGCAAGAATGGCTATTGAAGATTTGCTAACAAATGAGGGGTTTCCTACATACAAGGAGGAGGTAGAAGAAGGTGGTAGTTAACTCAGAACAGCTTTATGAAATGGATGCCAGGCTAAGACTAAAACCGTTACTTGAAGAAAAAATGGCAAAACTTTGTAAGTGGGAGGAGGCAGAAGACAAGAAATCGCTGTACAAAAAGATACCTGTGCTTCTTAAACGACTTGATGGGTATAGTGGAGCATTAGCACTCTATTTTCATATGCGTGGTAATGTTAGTACTTCCACTTGGGCTAACTTAGATACCTACTATGCAAAAGGTTATTTACCATTTGCGAAACATCAGGGTTTTATCGCTAGAGACTTTGATGTGTCGCAACCAGCCATTAGTAAGTGGCTAAAGAAACTAGTTAAAGCGAAAATGATAGAAGTTATAGGAAATGAAATTGTGTCCAGGGGAAAAGATCAGATGTCAATAATTGTCTATAGTTTGGGAACGTGGGAGGATGTTGGATATAATAATTCACCAGATTGGGAAAAAGATTGGGTGACTACGGGAGTTTCGACTTATTACACCGATGAAATGTAGATAAAATATAGGATCAAATGGCTTCTAGAGGAGGAGGCTATATGAAACAACACTTTTTGGAGGCATAAATGCTAGACCTAGATTTAGTACAACTTAAAGAAATGCTACAAGATGAGTTTGACAAAGAAAGTGTAAGTATCCGTGAGCATAATAGTTGGCTGAGAATACGACGAGACGAGGAGCCAGCTATTCGGCAATTAGGAAATGCGGCCCGTTTGTATTTGTATATGCGAACCAACATAAACAGGTCTAAGCTACCTGAAACATGGGCAAACTTGGACAAATACTATAAGATGGGACATCTGGCTTTTGCAAAGAACCATACTTACATCTGCGAAGATTTTGGAGTATGGCGACACACTATAGATAAATGGGCAAAGAAATTGATTGATTGTGGAGCTGTCATAATTCTAAATAAAGAAATAGAATTCAGGCAGGGCAATGCAATCTCTATTCTAATCTATGGACTAGGATTGTGGGATTATGAGACTGAAATAAATCGTAGAGAAGCGTTTTATCTCAATTCTCCTCGTCTTAGAAACCATCTAAAAGGTTTGTAGGGGGTTGCAATAAAAATGTTGCAAGGGGGCCTTGCAATAAAAATGTTGCATAGACCCTTGCAATAAAAATGTGCCAACATATAATAGCAAAGACAAAAGAAATAATACCAAAGAAAAAGACTCTAGAATATCTATTTTTCTATAAGACTGCTACGCAGAGTTACTTGACAAGTAAGAATAAGTGTGCTATAATAAGACTATGCTGTTAATTGAAGGTCTATCTGTTATCTAGGAAAGGAGTCTACGGTGAATACGTACAAAGTGGGAAAGGTGTTATTGGTTATAGTCGTGTTTGCGATGTTGTATGTGGCTTTTGGTTGCGGCGGCACTTCCTCTTATCCGCCGCCGAAGTCCGCCTATACCGTCAAATATGAGGTGAGAGGTGATGGTTGTTATAGAGCTTCCTTAACTTATTCCAATGCCCAGGGTGGTACAGAGCAGTATGATGTTAAGCTTCCCTTCTCAAAGTCTTATTCGATGAAGCGGGGAGATTTCGCTTATCTCTCTGCACAGAATGATAGTGACCGTGGCAAGATCACCTGTCGTATCTATGTAGATAATATGGAGTGGAAGAAATCAACATCCAGTGGGGCTTATGTAATTGCTTCTTGTAGTGGGTTGGTAGGAAGAGAATAATCTTATCAGGAAAGGAGTTTAACAACAATGCGTTACGATAAAGTTAGGGAATTAAATGGTACTTGTGTACCTTTTGAAGAGTTACAAGGCAAGGTTCTGAAAGAGGTTTCACGAAGAACTGATAAAGAAGGATATGTAGAGGACACCCTTTTATTCGTTACCGAAGACGGTGAACGTTATATGCAACTACATGAGCAAGATTGTTGTGAGAACGTAACCATTGAGGATATTTGTGGAGATCTTAAAGACCTGATTGGTGAGCCGATTCTAATGGCATATGAGGCAACCAACAAAGGGCAGGAGGGAGGTTGTGAGACATTTACTTGGACTTTTTACAACCTGTCTACGGTAAAAGGGAGTGTAACTATTCGGTGGTACGGAGAATCTAATGGCTTTTACTCAGAGAGTGTAGACTTTCTGAAATTGGGAGGGGAATAGAAAATGGATGAGTTGTTGATTTTTGCAATTACACTCGTAATTGCATTCGTGATAATCGTATTTGCTCTTTTGGTGGGATTGGTGTGTGTCTGGTTAATGGAGAAGCTAAATATAGCTCCTTGGAAGGATACAGAAGCAGATGCAGAATTGGAGGAGTCTTATTCAGAAATGTTCTCCATCCTAGACCACCTTATCAAACATCCTGAAGATGAGGATAAGTTTGCAATACCCGTCCTTGATCCTCATTTTGGTGAGGAGTGGCTGGCTGAGGATTTGAAGAAGATACGGCTAGATATGAAAGGAGAAAAGTAATGACAATCAAGATGACCTTTCGATTAACTGACGACCAATTGGCAGATGCGCTTATGAAGACTCTTATTGAGCGACTCGCTAAGGCAGGAAATTGTGATGTGTTTAATTATCCAGATAAAGTTTTGTGTGAGATGAACTGGACGACAAAAGGGAATGCTACTTATCTCGGCAAAACAGAAGTATCTAGGGACAAAACTGTTGGAGCGTTGGTTGATGCGTATAATATCCTCAAGTATGGGAAGTCGAAATGCTCTTAAGTGAGATAGCTGAAGTAACGTTATCCTTCCCACGTATGTATTGGATAACCAGCCTTAGTAATTAGTTTTTCAAAAACTAATTACTACGTTACAAGCGAATACATAGGCACTTCGGAATGCTTCTCCAGTTCCGAACTCTGCGGTTGAAAGTTAAATAAACTGTACGTGTGGAACGGTTAGTGCTTTCAACATTAAACCGCTTGCTAACATTGGCGAGGAGACCATAACCGCCGAAAGGCGAGACTGAGGTAACTCAGATGCAAAAAGTATTAGTGCTGGATAATAACATGAATCCATTGATGCCTTGTCATCCAGCACGAGCTAGGCAATTACTCAAACAAGGTAAAGCCGCTGTCTATCGTCATTATCCTTTCATTATTATTCTGAAGAATAGAAAAGGGGGCGATGTACAGCCAGTCGAATTGCGGATAGACCCCGGCAGCAAAGTAACGGGGCTGGCGGTTGTAGCTCAATTTGGTAGAGGACGAACCGTTGTCTGGGCAGCTAATTTACAACATAAGGGCTGGAGAGTCAAGAAGGCTTTAGATAAACGTCGTATTCTTAGACGGAGTAGGCGATCACGAAAGATTCGCTATCGCCCGCCACGTTGGAGGAACAGAAAAACGGAAAAGGGGTGGCTGTCACCCTCTCTGATGTCGCGCGTGAATAATATACGGCATTGGGCCGAGAAATTAACAACACTAATACCAATAAAAACTATTGCGGTTGAGACTATACGTTTTGATACACAATTGATGGAAAACCCCGAAATTAGTGGTGTAGAATATCAACAAGGTGAATTGCAGGGCTATGAGGTGCGCGAGTACTTATTAGAAAAGTGGGGGCGCAAGTGTGTTTATTGTAGTGCAGACAATAAACAGCTTGAGATTGACCATGTTTGGCCCAAGTCTCGTGGAGGCAGTAATAGGGTGAGCAACCTCGTTATTTCTTGTGAGCCTTGTAATAGAGCGAAGGGTAGCAGCTCTGTACAGGAATTCTTGGCACATGATCCAAAACGACTTGAGCTCATATTAGCGCAGAAGCGAAAGCCCTTACGAGACGCTGCTATTATCAATGCTATTTGTTATCGTATTGGTGATGAGCTTAAAGAGTTGGGAATGTCGGTTACGTTTTGGAGCGGGGGGCTTACTAAATACAATCGTTGTAATGCTGGTTATCCAAAAGATCATTGGATAGATGCCGCTTGTGTAGGAACTCATGCAGCGCAGATACTAGAAGGAATGCTTCCGCTGAATATCAAAGCAATGGGTAGAGGGAAACGACGGGTGTGTCAACCTGATAAGTACGGTTTTCCTAAAGCGAAACCCAGAACGGTAAAACGGGTTCACGGCTTTCAGACAGGCGACTTTGTGAAAGCGGTTGTGCCACTAGGACGGAAAGCTGAGGGGACACATGTTGGTCGAGTGACAATACGGGCGAGTGGATATTTTTGTATTAGCAAGATCGACGGCATTAACTGGAAATATTGTAAATTGTTGCAGCAAAGTGATGGCTATGAGTACACTCAGATATGAGCTATTTGTTGATGGGGGAGGTACGCCCACCTCACTGTGTTATTTTAGTTATCTTTGTCCTCTAAGTGTTGTTAAAATCTTGACAAAGCGACGAAAGAGTATTAAGCACACCCTTGTTACAATGGAGCGATTTCCCTTCTCTAACTTATCAGCAGAGCTTCTCCCCGAAGGCTGTTCCTTGGTAGATGGTAAAGGTGACAACACGAATAACATAGCTGAGTATGCAGCTCTTTATTACGGCTTAAAACGGTTCAAAGACCGGCTAGGGCCTGAAGAAGTAATAGTTTATAGCGACTCGCAGTTGGTCGTCAATCAAGTCTTGGGAAAGTTTAAGTGCGAGGCTGAGCACCTGCTTCCTTGGCGAAATGCTGTTCTAGGACTTTGGTGGGTAGGCATTGAACTTAAATGGACAGAACGAGAAGAAATTGAGAAGGTTTTAGGACATTAGAATTGGGGCTTGACAAGTCAAACCTTTTGTGCTATAATGGTATTGAGAAATAATTGAGAAAGGAAAGGGGAAGAGAGATGAATAAGACAGAAGACCTTCGTATTGACTTCGATCCAGACTCAGCAGTTGCCAAGTTAGTAGATGAGGAAGAAGTGGCTGCAATGCGTCGTAAGGGGCTAAGAAAAGGAGATTTTGGAGATCGGCTTCTTTTAGGGAAGATGGGTGGTGAGTCTGGTTGGGCGGATGGTTTTATCCTTGAATTGAGTGAACCTCCTGAGAACATTCCTCACGAAGCGCCTGATAAGACTGACATGGATTTCGATAACTTGGTATCGGGGGAGTTTGCCCCCAAAGAGTATCCAGAGCTTATCTGTTTGGGCGCAACAGAAGCAACAGATGATAGGAACAGCCTCGCAGTATTGGCTTCTCACGACAAGAGTGTTGTAGTTTTAATGAATAAACGTTACTTCGGGCATTTCTCCAAGAGATATGAGAATGCAAGGTTTTATGCAGGAAATAGTTCCAATAGCCCAATAACTGTTGCTCACAAAGGTAAGCGGGTAGGATTGATTATGCCCTATAACATAGAAAACTTTGGGCGAGTGCATATTGAGAAACGATTTCCAGAGTTGTTTGAGGAGTAGGAGGTAGGGATGAACAAGAGCAATTATGTCGCTCAAAGATGTGGTCAGGGCGCACTTACTAGAAAGAAACGATCACGGGATTACCGTAAGATGCGTCGGCAGTTGAGAAATTAAGGAAGGGCTACGGTTAAAGGGAAGAAGTGATGAAGACTAGCAAAACAACTGTTTGGAAAGTGGTGAAGGTGTGCTTTGATGGGCGATTGACATCTGTACTTGCTTATGACACCGTATTTGAGCGAACCTACACCCCTGGTAAGACAGTAAGATTTCAAGTGTTTCCTGGTTTTGTGTTTGCTACTATGACAACAGCTTCCAGTTTTTTGCAGGATATGTATAGTGGAAACTGGCCTGGAAAGGCGGAGGTATGGAAGGCGGACGCCACTGTTATTCAGGAGACAATAGTTTCTACCTGCACGGTTGAAGCACTCAAAGAGTATCCAGAAGAGGTTAAGAACTTCTGGCGACAAAACTGTTGGAGAGACTCCGATTGGCGGGCTATGCATTCTTACACTGGCGATCCGCCAAGGGGAACCATGTTATGCAAAACGATAAAGCTGCTGGAGAGAGGTTATGGTTAAGACTTGGCCTGACAAGGCATTCTGTGACGAACTGGCTGGCAAGGAGATAGGATGGATGTTGATACAATGAAGAAACCAGGTGGATACAATAATGTCACAACTCGGGCACTTCTGTTTGTATTAGCTTTGGCATGTCTTGGAGAGGGAATAGGGCGATTGTTTACGCTTACATTGTGGAACCCTCGCATTGTATTACCAGTTGCCGGGAAGTTAGCGAGGGAGCGATTCAAGATTGAGACACGATACTTGAAAGAGAAAAAGTGATAGGTTGCCCCATAGGAAATAGAGGCAGAGAGTGTATGCGTGGTTGTGGCGGTTGGTTCAAACAATACAATCGAGAGAGAATGTTGAAATTACTAAAAGAAAACAGGCTTAATCCAGAGAAGATGCCCTGTGCCGAGCTGAAAAGGCAAGCTGTGAGAATGAAGAAGGGGAGGCGGAGCGATGATACCAAAGATAAACTTGAACTGTTCAATTGAGGAATTCCAGATTCTTAAGGCGGCGCTCAAACTCTACAAGCGGGCTGTAGAACAAGAGTACATGAAATTACAACGGCCCAATCACACGCCAGCTTCATTGTCGCTATCATCAATTGACTGGCTCACCAAGAATCCCACCGCTGTATTACAGTCTGTGAACAAGATGCTAGTTATTATGCTGGGAAAACATGGAGAAGGAGGTTGAGTGATGAGCGCCCAAACAGAGAACGATCTGGTTGAGCTATGTCGATTGCAGGCTGATGAGATTGTCCGGTTACGAGCAGCGTGCCGGAGGGCGATTGCGCTGTGCAATCAGTGCGCCGGCAGAGGCATTGTCGCTGACCAGGTGTTGGATGTGCTGACAGAGGCACTGGAAGGGGAGGCTAAGTGATGGTTCGGGTGTATGTTGATGAATATGATAAGGTTGCCTCGATTGTACGCGGCGACGGCCCTGATGATTTTGATCTGTTTGAGTGTCAGCAGCGTCTATTTGCTTGGTGTAGCGCCGCCTATGTCCTTAAGCGCCAGCGTGACGAGGCGCAGGCACAGTGTAAAGAGTTGTTGGGAGCGGTGTCGTTTTACCAATTGCACACCGACCGTGTGCCAGAGACGGCCGAGCGCAACCTTGCCAAGGCAAAGCTGAAAGCCATTGAATACCTTTTATCATTTATCACGGAGGCTGGGTGATGGACACACCTGAGCAGTGCTTCATCTGTAAGTTGGATGAGTGTGACGAGAGCGATACTAGGTGTTGGTTGGGCCAAGCGCTGCGGATGAAAAGACGACGAGTCAAGCCAACATTGCCGGAGGGCTATGTGACCATTGTTCAGTATGCGAATGAACGGGGGATCACTAGCCAAGCAGTGTGTAACCAGATCAGGAAAGGCAAGATGAAGGCACTACCTACGATGGTCGGCAATCGGATAAGGCGCTTGGTGCCGGCAATAAGCCAGAAGCAGATAATGGAGGCCAGGAATGCACAATGACGTGTTGTTTGCTACCACAGATGTGGTAGTGCGAATCATCAGAGAGGCAGGTTATCTCGAAATCGCGAACCAAGTAGCACATGACCTGGATGCAGTGTCTCGATTACAGAGCGAGTGTGATGAGGCACAGGCAGAAGTGAAGCGTCTGAGAGCACTGTTGGCTTATTCAGGAATCGTGTGCTAGGATGGACTATTGGGCTTTGCACTACGATGAAGAAAAGGACATTACCTTGGCCGTTCCTCATCGGCATGACATTGAGCCAGATAAGCCTTGGCTGAATAACAAGACTTGCCCTGATACTGACCCCGTAGAGGGGGAACCTATTGAATTTGTCTACTTCTCAGACCCCAAGGATATTACCTTTTGCTTGCTGACAAGGGGGTTGGGAAGTAGTGTTTTGTTTCAACATAATGGTAAGTGGCTTTGGAGTAGCTGGTAGAAAGGAAAACTGAAATGGAATTCAATATTTGGATGGAAGGTGTGTGTGATTGCGTGGAAGAACAGAGCGGATTAGATATTAGGGATTTGCCTGATTGTCTTTACCGTGATTGGTTTGATGAGGGAATGAAGCCTGAAGATGCTGCTCGCAAGGCTTTGGAGGAATCAGGCTTTATGGATTTTGCCTTTTAATGCATACTATCTCAGGTTCCCGTGATCTTTATTTAGGAGGTGACAAGCCAAGTAAAAATAAAGTGCCTTTTGATAGATTGTATGACTCGTGTCAGTGCGGTGAGATGAAGCGAAAAGAGCATGACTTGTGTCAAAGTTGCGGTGCGAGAAGGGGTATATTGCGAAGGCGAGCACGGGCAGTTTTTCGGAAGATTCTGGAGCAGAAGAAAAGGGTTAAGTTCCAGCTTCCCCCTGATATAGTTGTAGGTAATATTCCGCCTTATCACGATGATGTGTGGTGGGAAGATAGGTTGCTGATGTTGAATTTATTGGAAAGGGGGTAGAAATGTTAATTCCAACCACGAATCCTATCAATGGTAGATGCTGCGGCAAGCGGGAAGAAGAATCTGTCTATGTGTGTTGTGGAACTTCTCCCTGGGGTAAGCCCATCGAAGATTATATCGTAGACCCCGCAAGGTTGTGGACAGAAGGATTTCAAAGAGGTGTGAAGATTCTTCCTAGGGATGATAGTGTCAACGATTTGGTTATCTTTGTAGGCAAATCCTTCTATCCCAGCCCTTGGGATTTTGTAGAGGAAACCAGGGGCTATGGGGCAAGCCGAAAGGTCATTCCTACTTTGCCCTTTGACAAGTTGACTCCAGGTGTGTCTAACATGGTATTTGTCCATAGCAGAGCAATTCCGATATTTATTTATACTTGTGACAGGGAGGCTCCGTTGGCGTACTGTCATAGGTTTGAGGGGGATTTGGAATCTTGGGAGGCTACAAAGCTTGATGCTTGGAAGGAAGCAGGTGCTGGTCATCATCCTGATGAGTCTTCCTGTACATTTGCTCTTAGAGATTTGACACACCTTATTGGAAGTAAGATGGTCAAGCTTCACGAAGATGGGAAAAACTTCGATGTTGAACTGCCCGCTTTTACATATCGAGGGAAAGTGCTTGATGCTTATGACGAGAATTATCACGATGATAGTAAATTTGATTGGGCTGTAGGTGTATTTTTGATTTTGCCCTTAACCCATGTTGAGTTCTGCCGTAAGGAGAACGTGAAGGTGGCGAATAAGATTAGAGATGCTGGATTTGATGTAGAGGTTTTGCCGTACTAGATAGAATGAAAAAGGAGACGATTTAATGTTAAAGCGAACGCAGCAGGAAATTAAGGCGAGGTACGAAGCACGAGCTGGTGGGCATAAGTTTTTTGAGGGGGGCGAATATCTCAGATTTCTTACTTGGGAGAACGCTTATTCTTATCTTAGTGCAGATGTGGAAGAGAAAAATTGGAAAGTTACAAAAGATGATCCTATTAAGTTGGTGAAAAGAGAGGTAAATTTTGCTTGGGGTGAGATTAACGACGAAACCCCTGTACCTGATCGTATTGAACGGATGTTGGCTTGGCTTTGGCTGGCTAAAGAGACTAAGCTTCTGGCTAAGGTTGAAAAGGAATATGATTTATGTTCTCTTGATTATGAAAGAACTATATTGAGAACGATTTGTACGCATTTTGATTGGAAGGAAAAGGATGAAGGCAGAACGTAAACTAGATGTCGAAGTTGCTGAAAAAGTGATGGGTCTGACAGTTGTGGCGTACGATTGGCCGTGTGGCCGTGATCCTGAATGTGGCTTCTATGAAGCGACTCACTTCATACCTCCAATTGGGGGTTGGTTTAATGAAAAAGGGCCAGTTGTAGCCAAAGATGAAGAAGGATGGCCGCCCCAACCTTCTTGGGAAGAGGATTTCGGAGATGCTGTGCCAAAGGATGAAATGTCTGCTTATGTTGAACCAGTTCCTTTTTACTCCACAAAAATAGCAGATGCGGAAAAGGTGATTGGAAGGCTTAATGAATTGGGGTTTGATATTAAGGTGAGTTGGCTGCCAAAAGGTGGGGCAGAAGCAAGAGCAATTGATACTGTGGGGTGGAGATGTGCAGAAGAGGTAGATGGGGCCACTGCCCCACTTGCTATCTGTTTACTTGCATTGGAGCTAGCCCGAGACTTTGAAGCTCGACAGGGGTTTAATGCTAAAAGGACTTGACAACTTCTTAATTATGTGCTATAATAGTACATAGGAAGGGAGTGAAGATAATGAAAGCAATAGAGAATCCAAAGTGCCCCAAGTGCAGTGCTCCTATGAATCTCCGAAGCGGAAAGTTTGGGGAATTCTACGGCTGTTCTAAGTTTCCCAAATGTAAAGGAACCCGACAAGTTAATAGCAAAGGCCAGATAAAATCTAAAGATACGCCCGATCCCAACTTTGTTCCTAACCATTACCAGAAAGCAGTAATGGATGCAGTGATGGAAGCAGATAGGAATATAATGGTTCAGGCTACGGCAGGCTCTGGCAAGACAAAACTGGAACAGCAGTCCTCTTATCTTATCCCCCGTGACAAATCTGCTGTGTATCTTGTGTTTGGTGCAAGAGATAGAGATGAAGCGCAGGAAAAGATGCCGAGTTGGGTTCCTGCTATGAGCACCCATCAGTTCGGTTTGGGCGCGATAACGACTTATCTTGGCAGACGACCAGAGATAGATGACAACAAAGTTGTTGGCATTATCAAATCTCTGATACAGGAAAGTTGGGATGAAGATAAATGGATGATTTCTCCTACGGCGACTTTGATAGGACGTGTCAAAAACACGTTATCAGAAGTAACTGACGAAGCATTGATGGAGATTTGCTACTTCTTTGGTGATATAGACCTGAACGGTGAAGAACAGAGGGTTTTTGACCTTGTTCGCCAAGTAATTCAAATCAATGACAGGAATACAGGCATCGTAGACTTTGATGATATGTTGTACTTCCCCAACAAGTTCAATATGCCGGTCAAGAAATTTGATTGGGTGTTGGGTGACGAAGTGCAAGACTGGAATCAGGCCCAAATTGATTTGATCAGTAAAGCGTCTAAGAGTGATGGACGTGTTCTATTCGTGGGGGACGATTCGCAGGCTATGTACCAGTGGCGAGGCGCAGCTTTGGATGCGATGAATCAGATAAAAGAGAGATTTGATTGTGAAGAAATGCCCCTAAGTATTACCTACCGTTGCCCCTTGTCCGTAGTCAGATTAGTAAACACTTTGTTTCCTGACATTGTGTTTGAATCTGCCCCTAACGCCAGAGAGGGCGAAGTAACAGCAATGAGTTATGATAAGATGTTGGGGGATTTAACTCGTTGGTCTGAGGGCAAAGGGAGTAAAGCAAAGACTGTGATGGTCTTGTGCCGAGTAAATGCGCCATTGGTGCAGCCTGCCTTTGCTCTTATTCGCCAAGGAGTCAAAGCAGTTATTCTTGGCAGGGAAATTGGTACGGGGCTGGTCAATCTCATTGACAAGCTCAGGATTAGCCAAGTAGATGATTTGTTGGAAGAACTGATTGATTATCGAGACAGGGAAGTCGCCAAGTTGTTGAGAGCAAACCAAGAATCACGGGCTGCCGGTCTTATGGACAGAGTAGCAACAATAGTAGCTTTGTCTGAGGGCTGTCGAACAGCCAGTGACATAAAGAAGAAGATTGAGGAAGTGTTCAGCGATAGCAAAGTCGGTGTGGTGTTTGCCTCGATACACAAGGCAAAAGGTGGTGAGGCAGATGACGTTTATTTGCTCCGCCCCGACTTGTTACCGCATCCAATGGCTAAACCTGGCTGGCAGATGCAGCAGGAAGATAATATAGCATTTGTTGCTCATACCAGGCCAAAGCAAAGATTTATTTATGTTGGGTCTACGCCAGATGTGAAAGAAGCTTTGTGGGAGGATGTTGAGAAAGAGGGGCCGTTGAGTGGGTTGGGGGCGAAGATTAAAGGTTTCGTTGAGAAGTTGGTAGGAGAGTGAGATGAAATGGTGTGAAGATAGAAACGGATGGATTTTCTACCGAGCTTGTTTGGCGTGGTATTTGGCAGGTAATGCAAATGCAAGTTACAACAAACACGCCTACATGGTTGTCTACGATGATTTAATCTCGGAGTATGGCAAGGATGCGGTGTTGCGTCATGCGCTGTGGATTGATGACGTGTTGTACAGAATGCACCAACGGGCGATGAGAGAAGTTCAACGAGCAACTTTCCCTGCATCAACGGTAGGTGATTGACAGTTCTAGCGAATTGTGTTATAATGGTAGGAAAGGGGGGGGGAAATGGCGAAATATGAGCATGTCACAGTACGATTGGTAGATGAGGATGGCAACGCCTTTGCTATTATTGGCCGTGTGTCAAAAGCATTACGACGAGGGGGTGTCTCAGAGAGTATAATTGAGGCATTTAGGAATGAAGCGACGGCTGGTGATTACGACCATCTGTTGCAAGTGGTTACTGAATGGGTAAATGTCAAATGAAAGGAGAAGAGAAATGATGCTCGCTTTGCTAGATATGTTGGAATCTCAAATTGAATCTTGCGAAGGCTGTGGGGAAGAGATTGATATTGATGCTCGTGGAACTTACAATTTCTCGCCTACAGGTGTTATCTGCGCTGGTTGCGAGGAACGGCAGATAGCATTTGAGAATGTCACAGAAGTTTGTGAAGAGTTGGTGGTAATTTAATAATGTGCTACGCTGTTTGTGATCTGGTGCCCAAGGCAACAGTGAATACACGGCAGCGTGGTACATTTTTTCATTAAAAGGAGAGTGGGATGAGCGCAGATGAGCAACAACTAATAACTTGTGAATGTGGGTTGACTGAACACCAATTTGTTTTAACGTTGTGGGATTGGGGAGACGAGGTGGAAGTTTTTATGGAATCTCACTTGTCTACCTATAGGAATTTCTTTGAACGAGCTTGGGCAGCAATTCGCTATGTATTTGGTTACAGGTGTAAGTATGGTGAATGGGATTGTGTAAGTTTGGGAAGAGAGCAGCTTATTCAAATAGCTGATTTTGTTGAGGACGCATTAGCATATATGGATGAGAAAGGAGAAGAAAGTGAATCCTGATGAGATAGCAGATGTTGCAGAACGAATTGCTGCTATTGCTGTAGAGTTGGTGAAGCAGGTGGCAACACCAATTTATGCAGCAGCGGTGACGAAGGTAATGGTAACTAACCAATTGTATATGGCTGTGATGGGGTGCATACTTGGTATATTGGTTACTTCTGCTGTGGTCTGTTTCAAGAGATGTGCTGGCTTTGATAGTGCTATAGAGGATGAGAAGAAGCGATACGACAGGGCTGAAAAGGCTTTTTACAAAGCCCGCGCAGAACGGCAGATTGAAAATAATTCTAAGTATCCCTATTTTGATAACCCTTTTGATACTTATAAGAGTTATAAGGGCAATGACCTGCGGAATAAAGCGCAGAATTGGACAGTTGGGGGTGTGTTGCTTCTATTGTGTATTATTCCAGTAGTTGTGTTTGTTGGGCATTGTTTGAGTCGAGTGATGTCAGCAGAGTATTGGGCATTTCTACTAGTGCGTAATATGTTGATGGGGATGTAATTTGTGCGATTAACAAGACGCAATCAGTTATGGGTACTAATTTTTCTGTCTGCCGCTACTGCTTCGCTTCAGTACACATTGCAGGGGGCATTGGCAACTGATGCGAATGTAGAAGCTTTTCCCGATGTATTTTGGGTAGCTGATTATGCTGCTTGGGCGTTGAGGGCATTAGTAGAGGCTTGGGTTGTAGTCTATGTATTTACGACGCACACTCACGGTAAGCTACAGGGATTAGTATTGGGCTTGATAGAGATAGCGTTGTTGGCATTGATTGCCCTTACTCTCGGCCCAGCTTTTCGAGCTATAGGTGCGGGGGAGCGGATGTATGACAGCCTGACACATGAAGGGTTTTGGTTGTGGAACTATGGAATAGCGGCATATACTTCTGTAATGATGGCAGCAGCAGGTATAGCCTATCGGATGCAGCCTGAAGACAAGATTGTAGAAGTAAAGATTGATGAGGATGCTGGCAGACAGAAGGCAATTGTTAAGATGCTACGGTTGGCGGGCCCAAAAACAATCAATTGGTTATCCGAGCACTTCAACGTTTCGGAATCCACCATTACGGCGGATGTGACTGAAAATGAATTGATAGAAGTAGTGGGCGAAAAGGCGCAACTGACTGACTTCTAGTTGACAGGACTAACCGTTTGTGCTATAATGATAGATGAAAGGAAACCTAATGCTAACAAGACGTGAATTTAGTGAGAAGGGACATGTGAAATTTGCTCATGGGGTAGCATTACCAGTTCATATCAGTGAACGATTGACGGATTCCAATATTGTGAATTGCTCATTTGAAGTCTGGCACAACAGTACAGATGTAGCAGTAGAGTATTTATTGGCCGGATTCCACAGGCAGGTAGCTCAGTCAAATGGTTGGGAGCGTCCAGCAGGGGTCAATAAACCAGTTCTACCAGCTTATATCTGGGAGCAACTGACAAATGCCAACCCCCTAAGTTGTTCATTCAATGACAGACCTGAAGGTACATATGTAATGATCAATTATGTCTTGGGCGAGGTATAAATATGGAATTGAATATAAGAGAACAAGAAATCGTGAAGCTTCGTGAGGAGAGAAAGACACAGCAGGAAATTGCTGATACGGTGGGTATTACGAGAGCTCGTGTATCGCAAGTTCTTCAGCGTTTTGGTGTATGGGGGCGTTTGGAATATGATGAATTAAGCGATCCTGAGACATTTGAGAAACCTGATGAGGTTGTTGCTAACGAATTGCGGGTTCCCCTCAGTAGAGTACAGGCCGCCAGGCGGAAATTGAAAATATATCGGTGGAAAGGGGCCAGCTTGGACGAGAGGCGTGCTTGGTTTGCTGACAGTTTGTTTGGCGCAAAGCCTGGCCCCGCATTTGTAAATGGTATGATAGAGTACATAGAAGGGCACATGCCAACTGAGCAAGCGATTCTGCTAATTGACTGGTATCTAAAGGGTAGGACAGCCGATACTGGTTATAGACGATCTTTCCGAGCTTATGCAAAGAAGAGGCTGAAGGAGAAGATAGACAAAGTGGATAGGCAGGAGTTTGTTGACATGGGAATAATTCTGTGAGGTGGAAGGAAAATAGAATATGACGACAACTAAACAAGTGGGGTCGCAGGCATTTACTCTACTAGATGATGATGAAATTGAGTGTGAACATAAGTACGAATCCATAGAGCATTTTGTCCTAGTTAATCCGAGTGGTGAGTTTGTTGTAGGATATGGAAACTCCCCCGTGTTTGCACAAGATTGTACAGATAAAAAATGTACCAAGTGCGGGTATGTTCTGAGGGGTGAGAAATGAAGGGAGGGCGACATTACTTCTTATGTGCCTGTGGGTGTGGCACTAAAAGCGAACCGTTAGAGAAGGCGTATGTAAGGCTGGTTCCGCCTAGGCGTTGGTATGCTGAGGGATGTGAACCAGAAGGTGAATATGAGGTAGTTCGCTCGTTCAAGGGTGGTAGAATTGTGAAAGAATCTGATTTTTAGAAAGGGGTGAAGGACAATGGTAATGAAACCAGTAGGAGATAATCATGAATACAGTGGCTTATAGGCAGAAAGGAAAAGTCAGATGAAACCGATACCTGCGGATTATGTACCACCAGAGCAAGAGTTTGAAACCTTTGACGATGGTGAATATATGGTCAAAGGGTTTGAGTGGTTTTCTATAACTGAAGACACAAAGCGTCCTATTCTAATAGCTCAAAAGAATGGGCAAATGGTGGGGAGGCTTAATTTCTATCTTGAAGATGGAGAAGAAGGTCCGCCCTATTCTCTTGAGGTAGGCGATATGGCCCTTCTAGTCTTGGCTTTTGGTGGTGATATAGACAAGCTGCCAGAACAACCTTCACTAGCCGAACCAGGAAGAATTAGTGCGTATATGGAAGCAGTAAAAAAGCTTTGCAGTACAGACAAAGCTTCCAAGGCGTATGTCAAAAAAGGTTGGGTGAATTGGGTTGAGGGGATGCAGGTTGTTGGTTTCAACTATTTCGTCTTGGAGGATATAGGGCCAAAAGATGAAGAAACTGAGGAACCTGTTACCAAAGAAGGTGAGTGGGGACCTTACTTTATGCTTCGCTTCAGAGTAACAGCGGGTGAGGGGGGAGGAGCCACCAAGTTTAAGGGCGCTTCCTTTAGTGAGATACGTTCTTATTCCATAGTCGTCAACGAAGAGGGTGAGATACCAGAAGCGGATTGGGAACGTACTAAGGTAAGTGGACAGCCAACTAAGTCGGCGGTTATTCTATCACGGTTGATGGAACATACTGCACCTACTATGTTTGAGGAAGGCTTTGTGCCAACTAACCCTTACAATTTGTTACCTGATTGGTTGCGAGAAGCTAAGAAAGCTAATAGAGAGTTGAAGGGTTATCGTGCCAAGGAAGAAAAAGGTAATAAGATAAAGTTGCAGTGGGCAACAGTTGAGCCAGTACAACTAGGAGTAGTGATAGCAGAACCAGAAGTAAAGCCCCAAGCGCCAGAAATGGTTTTGGTAGACGCTAAGGCGCGGGAAGTGCTAAAGGCTTTGCTGACCACGTTAGCAGGAGGGCCAGCTTTCGTTGCTGACACACTTGATGTTACTCCCCTTGGCAGAGAGACAGCTAAGAAGTATTTGGGGCCGTTGAAGTCGGCAGGGGTGTTATCTCACGGAGTCATTAAGAGTTTGGCTTTTGATGAGGTGCAAGTCGTCTTTGATCGTATTTCAATTCCAGAGGAGTATAAGCAAGAGTTTACCGTTCTTCGACAACAACTAGCTGCTGTTGGTATACGAGTCGATGAAACTGAGGACATCTTTTAGCCCAATCTTAGAACGGAATCTGGTCGTGGGGCATCTTATTGAGTTGGATGCCCCACAATCAATACTAACTTCGGAGATAGTTAATCCTTATCTGCCAGTCAATGCGCCAAATTTGGTGCGCTTAATGTTTCATCTTCACAGGAGAAAAAGATTGCCCCCACACCGTAGCTTCACATCTTATCTGAGAGAAGCGAAGAAGTTAATTAGTGAGGTAGGTGCTGACGAGGCAGAACGCTTAATGTTAAAGGCAGCAGAGTTTTCTGCAAACCCCTGGGGGTTCGCATTTCTGAATAGCTTGAAAAACAAAAGGAGTAGACGATGAGCGATGTTCGATTGAAAGTAAGTTTCAGTGAGGGTGATAAGATAAAAGAAGTGTGTGACGATTTCAGCGATGAAGCGGAATATGCGTTAGGCGATAACCCCTTGGACGTAAGTCCGGAAGATATCTTGAGCAAGATTTGCGACACATATATGTATTCTCCCGATTTGTTAAACTTGGAACGATATGTGGTAAAGCGTCAAGGTAGGGTTATCAGGGTTCAGCCTAAAAACTGGAAAGCCTAGAGTGAAGTCAGTTGAGAATGTTTTGAAGAAATGGGGCGCAGGGTCTATCCTGCGTCTTGGAGACGAAGAAGTCCTTTTTGTCTCTGTAATACCAACTGGCAGTTTTGCTTTAGACCTCGCCCTCGGTGTGGGTGGTTTTCCTCGTGGCAGGATCGCTGAAGTATATGGGCCGGAACTAAGTGGAAAGACGACACTGGCCTTGCACGCAATTGCTGAATGCCAGAAGATGGGTGACAACGCTGCTATTGTAGATGCTGAGCATTCTTTGGACAGAGAATGGGCGCATACTTGCGGAGTCAATGTAGATGACCTCTATGTCTCACAGCCTGAGTATGGAGAACAAGCATTAGATATAGTTGAATTACTGCTTCCTGATTTTGGCTTGGTCGTAGTGGACAGTGTAGCGGCATTGGTCCCAAAGGCTGAATTGGAAGGAGAGGTGGGAGATGCCCATATTGCTTTGCAAGCTCGTATGATGAGTCAAGCCATGCGTAGGTTGGCAGGGCAAATAAAGAAAAACAACTCTGTAGTCATCTTTACAAATCAGCTTCGTCAAAAGATAGGGATTATGTTTGGCTCGCCTGAAGTGACAAGTGGAGGTAAAGCTTTAGGATATTATACGACTGTTAGAATAGATCTCAGAAAGCGTGAGATAATAAAGGAACGAGAAGAAGTTGTTGGCAATATAGTGCGTGCTACTGTCAAGAAGAATAAGGTGGCCGCACCATTTCGAGTAGCAGAATTCAAAATTTATTATGACGAAGGTATTAGTAAAGCAGCAGAGTTGGCAGACTTTGGGATAGTAAAAGGGCTTATAGAGAAAGGGGGTGCAGGCTGGTTTACTATTAAGATAGGCGAGGAACAGAAGGTTCAAGGGGAACCAGCACTGAGAAGGTTCTTCTTGGAGAATTCAGATGTGATGAGGAAATTGGAAAATGAGTTTAGGCAGGCAAACGGTTTACCACTATGGGAGATAGGAAAGGAAAAGTAAAATGGGTAGTCCAATGAATACACTTGAAACAAGAGTAAGTGTCCATGAAGTAGAAGAAGTTACGGAGGGGGCGATGAGAGTAACATTGATTATTGGAGAGTCTTCGATAGAAGCTAAAGATGCCAATGAAATTGCTAGCTTTGAGTTCAGTGAAGAAGAACAATCTTATTTTGACAACATCTGGTCTAGTAGTACTGTCCCCGAAAGTGTTAGAGGGGACTTTTGTGAGGCTTCGGCAATTCTTTGGGAAGCGGTAAAACGAGGATTAAAAGAGATTCACGATAATGGGTGGGATTAGGAGGAAGGACAATGGAAGATGAAATTGTGGAAGTAGGAGATGTGATGTTTTCGGTTAAACAATTTTTGCGTATAGTTGGGCTTGGTGCATGGGACAAGCTTGAGGAAACGACTGAGGAAGTTGCCTTCTTTTGGGAGGATTTTCTCAACAGTGCTCCCGACGATGTGCCAGTTAATCTTCTGCCAGGACGTGACCAACTTATAGTTGTGAAGGATTCCTTCTATTCAATATGCAGTTTTAACCTATTTCCTTTTTGGGGAACAGTCTTTGTGGGGTACTTAGGGGAGTCAGGAGTTTTAGAACTAACCTATATTCAAGACAACATAAAGGGGATGTCCCACGAGATAATTACGCAAGAGGTGTTGGCAGAAGATATTGCCCTTTGGTTAGCTGGTGCTTTGGGACATGCAGATGTTGGAGTTATTGTGAAAGCAAATCACTTTAACATTAAACGTGGTCTTGAGATACAGAAGAGTGTTAGTAGTGTAATGTTTGGGGCATTTCGAGAAGAGCCTTCAGTACGCCAGGAATTCTTGGCGTTATGCAGAGAATAAAAGGAGAGGTAGACAATGTTTTTTATAGGCGATATTCGTAGATTCTTTCTCATTTCAGGTACTCATAGGTGGAATGCTTGGGTGCGAGATGTGACAGCTAGGTTGGAGAATACTCGACTACTCAGAAGCACTCGCTGAAGCTTAAGGGTATGTTGTATGAAAAGAATAGAGAAAGCCTCAGAGATAGACTTTTCTAAAATCTCTATCGTCAGTCTCATTGAACAGACGGGTACTTTTTTAACTCAAATAAGTTCCTTATATTCAGGTTTTTGCCCATTACATAGCGATAAGGAGACGCCTTCACTTAGGGTGTATCCTGCCACGAATAGCTGGTGCTGCTTCGGAGCTGGCTGTGGAGATAAGGGGTTGGGGCAGCTCAATGGCGGAGATGGAATAGAGTGGGTAAAGCAGCGTTTCAGTTATGATTATGGGCAGGCAATAGATTGGCTACGGGTAAATTATGACCCCAACGCTTTTGTTGCTAAGCCTGCCCCAAAGCCCGTAGAGCCTCCCAGAGCGGTTAAAAGCGACCTAGTGGTATATTGGTACAAGTTGTTGGATTACTGCGACAGGCGGGGCTGGTTTCGCACTAGGGGCTTTGCTGATAGCTTCATTGACCGTGAAATGTTTGGTTGGAATGGCAGAAGGTATGTCATTCCAGTTTGGGAAGGGGAGCCAGGAAACAGCAAATGCTTGGGAGTAAGACTGAGACGATCTGAGATTGAGGATAAAGACTCCCCCAAGTACATAGGTATGGCAGGTCACAATCCTCCGACAGTGTGGGGTAGGTGGCATTGTCGAGAAGCAAAGCTTGTCGTAGCCTTTGCTGGTGAGTTAGATGCTGCTAGAGCAGTGCAGGACAAGTTTCCCGCTTTCAGTATGGTCAACGGAGCAAATGCTTGGAAAAGATTTCCTGAGAATTGGGCTAACGATTGGTTTCCCGATGCTAACTCTTTGGTAGCTTGTTTTGATAGGAAAGAAGAACTGCTAGGAGCGGGACTCGCTCAGGCGTGGGAACGACAGAAAGGCTCGTTATCTAGCAGGGTGTTCCACTGGCCCCCAAGTGTAGAAGCGAAAGATTACTGCGAATTTCGTGACGACGGTGGTTTAGCTAGTAAGTTCTGGGACTTGGTTTTACTTCAACTAGAAGCCCCTTACAAATACTAGGAGGAGGAATGTTAGTTTCTGAGTACGAGAAGTGTGTGCTATCTGTAATACTACGCTTTTCTGCTGATGTTGTACCAAAGGCAATTGCTGTTGAGTTGGATGACGATAAGTTTGACTCCAAAGGCCCCCACGCTGTTATCTATCGAGCGATGCAGGATGTTATTTTTGATGGCGGAACTCCCAATGTCCCCAACATGTGTCGGGCATTAGGTTCTAACTTGGAATCTGTTGGAGGTAGAGAATATCTGCAAAGTCTCTTAGGTTGGTTGCCAGCTATAGGAGTAGCTGATACAAGCGGTTTCGAGACTTGGGTTAGAGTTGTGGACAGTGCTGGTAGGCTGCGACAACTAGGACAGGTAGTGGATAAGTATGGAAGGCTCTATGAGGACTTTGATCGGCTGGTAGAACAAGTAGAAGATGTGGATGCTTTTACTGCCAATTTGTTGCAGGAAATAAATAAGGGTATAGGAAGTATTCAATCCTCTTACAAACCAATATCGTGTGCTGTGGAAGAAGAAAGGCGTAGAGTCGAACAAGAAAGACAAGGAAAAGTTGTTGATATTATTCCTATGGGGTGGCCGAACCTAGAAAGGTACTTTATTCCTAGACCATCTACATTTGGTGTCATTGCTGGTATTTCTGCGATGGGAAAGACGCAATTTGCTTTGCAAGTTATGTTAGGCGCAGCTATGCACTTGTATGAGAATAATCTTCCTGGTTGTGTGGCTATAAATGAATTGGAGATGACATCTCAGCGACTTACTCGGAGATTGGCTTGTTGTATGGTGGGGGTTGACTCTACTAATTTGGCTTTGGGGAGATTAGACGCCCTTACGTATAAGAAATATTATGAGATGTTAGACTATATCGAGCAGCTTCCTATATCTTATGACGATAATCCAAATTTAACATCAACCAAACTCAGTTGGGAAGCTATGGCTATGCACCTATCGAGCGGCCCCCGCATTATGGGGGTTTCTGATTATGTTGAATTGTTTATGGATGAGGGAGACAGCGAAGAACTTAGGGTGTCCAATGTTGTTAGGAACCAACGGCGTATTAGTTGGGAGACAGGTTCGTGTGAGATAGCAATTAGTCAGTATAACAATTCTGTTATGGCGACAAGTAACAAAATGGGAGGAATGTTTCGCACTCGTTATAGTGGTGCAATAGGGCAAGCGGCAGATTGGTTTCTTGAGATTTATAATCCAGTTCAGATGGTAAAATCAAATATATCATTTGCCTTGCCCGATGGGTATGAAGCTGATAGAGCTTATTGCCTGATTGCGAAAAATAAGGATCACGCCGTAGGTAGAGAGCCTTTTGAGTGGGTTCCTGAGTACACAAGATTTAGAGATGTGTCATTGGGTATGAACGAAATCTATCGCATAAGAAAATTGGATTATGGGAATAGCGAGGATTTTTAGTGATAGCCTATTGATGGATTATTGATAGGGTATTGATAGAAGTGGGTATTGACAACTTAATCATTTTGTGTTATAATAAGTAGCAGGAAGGAAGAAGATGAGTCTCTCGCTGAGTACAGAATTTACACGTCAGAGTCCGTACAATGCTTCTGGCGCTGACAAGCCAGTTGCTCTTACTTGGATACCCACACTTAACTGTCAGTACAGATGTGCTTATTGCCGCTCCAGAGCAGATAGTGTGCCAGAACTGGACGCAGGCGGTATACAGGAAGTTGTGGAAGTTTTAGATGAGACTTTTGACCTTGCCTTCTGGTGTATACTTGGTGGAGACATAACGACTTGGTGTACCAAGAAAACCCCGTGGGGCGATAATCAATTCCTATGGTTCGTAGAACTCCTCTCGAAGAGAAATATCTTCTACGGCATTACTTCCAATAGTTTGTTACTTGTTGAACAGCCAAGAGTGCTAAAAGCGTTACTTGATAAAGGATTGACGAATTGGAGTGTAAGCATTGACCCCAATATATTCTTGGCAAATGAGAAGGACAAGGATAGAATTTACAAGAGTACCGTAGGAAGTATGATAATACCAAAACTAAAGAAAGCGGGAGTGAAGGACATTCATGTCACTGTCACGGCAGACGGCAGCAGTTTTCACAAGTTGCCTGCTTTGGTAAGACTGCTTTCTCATTATAAAGTCCACATTGAGATAACCCCACTCATTTATGGCAAGAATGCACATTATACTTTTGCTCCTTCCAAAGAAGTATGCGAGAAGATGGGTATAGCGTTCAAATGGTATCATGCTCGAAGAGTGGGCGAGATAATGGATGAGTTGATTGAGATGAAACACGAAGGTTATCTCATTCACAACTCAGATGCTAACCTAAAAGCTTGGCAAAAGCATGTTGTG
>Ga0180007_10001272_pt1 | contig 35646 bp, 18 predicted proteins | sample MM_PC_MetaG_FD_121122 | JGI IMG/M metagenome (GOLD analysis project Ga0180007, IMG submission 121122) | Groundwater microbial communities from the Aspo Hard Rock Laboratory (HRL) deep subsurface site, Sweden - MM_PC_MetaG | ecosystem: Environmental > Aquatic > Deep subsurface > Groundwater... | reverse complement strand
TATGAAAAAAATAAATCCCGTACCTTCTAGCGAGGTTTTAGACCCCGTCGGAAGGATCAATTCGACACCCCTTCATTCCCACAGTAAGCTGCGGGGTATTCGGGGAAGGTGCGGGATAAAATTAAATTTAGATGGCACAAAAAAAGTGGTGGCTTTACTGACCATTATATTTTTGGTTATGCAATTAGTCAGTCCGGTTCTCCTGTATCCAAAAGCAGCCAATGCCCAGTTTGCGGTTTCAGCTCCGGTTTTAGAAGGCTTGACCCTTTCGCAAAAGATATGGACACTAGTCAAATTTACTTTAAAAACAACAGCTGACATTATTTTCAAAAACATGCTGAAAGATTACTTGAACCAGCTGGCTTATAATGCGGCTACGAAAATAGCTACTGGTGAAAAAGGGCAGAAACCTTTATTTCTAACAAAGCCGCTTGATCTTTTGAAAGATACAGCTGATAAAGCATTTGGCGATTTTATTGATCAAATGGCCAGAGACTGGTCAACCGGCACTTGTGGCTATTCAGAGAGTGATCCTATTAAAGGATCAAAATGTAAAAGTGATGCAGACTGTGCGAAATACGTTAAGGAAGTCACGACTACGCCAGAGGGCGCACCTATCTATGGGCCATTTCAATCTGAAGCTGCTTATTGTATAAAGCAGTTTTCTTTGTGCGAACCACTGGATCCGGGATTTAAAGTAAAGCTCTCGGCTGATTTGATGAAATATCAAATTTCCGGCAAGGAAATGAGAATGGATTACCAGGCGAAGTGCCCGATTTCAGGGATTATTGAAAGCGCTGAGAAGAGTTATGAGAATGCTTCCCAGCTTTACGAGCAAACACTGCAGGATTTGGAAGCGAAAAGCCCTAGAGATTATTTGAAGGAGATATCCAAGAATTTGAATCCAGAAGCCTCTGATTATGGCATGTTTTTAATAGCCCTGAGTAGCGCCACAAAGTACAGCGAGGAAAAGAAGGAAAACGAGAAATTTGCCAAGCAGCTGGAAGGAGAATTTAAATCAGTAACATCAAAAATAAGCGGCGAGGTGATGTCGCCGGCAGCCGTTGTAGGCGGCATGTTCCAGACAGTTTTGGAAAAAGCTCATATTCCTTACGCCACCCAGACAGGCACAGCGGTGGCAGACGCAATCGGCGTGTTTTTCAACACTTTGACTTCAAAACTTTTAAAACAGATTTACGAAAAAGGTCTTAATCCAAAAACCCAGAAAGGCGGGGGCGGTGTTTTAGGCGGTATACCGACGGCCGGTGTCTCGCGTGGTATTGCGGCGGCAGAAAGCATGTTCGCCTCCTTGAGAAAGCCTGATTACAATGTTTCGGGCACGACTGATATTTTAGGCGAGCTGGCTACCTGTCCGTCAGATGCCAATGTCAATAACTGCGTGATTGATGACAGATTTAGATTAGCCATTGAGCAGAAAAAAACTGTCAGGGAGGCGATTGAGGAAGGACTGGTTGACGGGACAAAGACATTTGGTTACGATGCCGTGACCCAAAAGGATCCCGATTACCGCAGTGGTTACCCTTTACGCAGTTTGTTAATTTTAAGAAAATACAGAATTATTCCGGTGGGATGGGAATTAGCCGCCAAGTATATTAAACAATATGCGCCGGCAAATTTTGGACTAAAAGTAATAATGGATAGCTACGATGATTGTGGTCGATGTGTTATCGGTGGAAATCTGACTAACCAATCCTGCCGCATTGATTCTGATTGTGGCAGTGGTAACACTTGCGATAACACCCAAGCGAGTAAATTCTGCGGTTTAGTTGATCCGAACTGGGTTTTGAAAATACCGGAAGTATATTGTAAACGAGAAGGCGCCGGCGAAAAAGTTGTTTCTGATGAATGGGTGACGCAGCAACTTAGAGATAGTCAAACAACGACTTATAAACCTTTAGCCCCTGAAAGTGGGCAAATAGAAAGAAAGCAAATCCAGAGAATGGATTACTGCGCTGACGAGCAGACCTGTATTGCTGAAAATGAAGATGGCTCGTGCCGGAAATTCGGTTATTGCGTGGAGGAAAAGTTGATCTGGCGTTTTAACGGCGACCAATGCGAAGATTATTACAATTCCTGCCAGACATTTGTCAGGAACGATGGAGCCGAGGTTTCATATTTAAAAAATACTTTAAATTACAATAATTGCAGCGCTGACAACGCCGGCTGCCAGTGGTTTTGCGAGGAATGGGACAGGACGCAATCCCGCTGGGTTTGCCAGGCGCCTTTGCTTGATACAGCACCGTATAGTGCAGTGGGCAGCCGGATAAATTTCAATGGTCAGGTTGAGCAGTGCAATGCAAAAGCTGACGGCTGCGATGAGCTGATCAGGACAAAGAGGGGATTAGGAACAAATTTGATTAGAGATGGCAGTTTTGAACTGGGCGAAACTGATTCTGTTATTGTGCATGCCGCCAGCGTTGCGCCTGACTTCGGTTTTGGTCGAATTGATTATTGGCCACTTAAAAATAATGATATTAATGCAGCAAATGATTTATTTGTTTATAAAACCACGGATGACGCCTATACTGGCGGTGCTTCTTTAAGAGTCCAAGCTACAGCAGCTGGTCAAGGTTTATATAGTTATGATTGGAGTGCAGCTCCGTCTCTATCCATTCTGCCCAAAGATTTTGTTTTCCAATTAGGCAAGAGTTATACCTTAAGCGCCTACGTCAAGGTGACTGTCGGTGCTTTTGATGCGGTGAGTCTGTGGTTAGGAAGCGATTGTCCAAGCGGTTCAAAAAGCGTAAGCTCGGTATTTTCCGATGGTTGGCAGAGATTATCTTTAACTTTTCCGGCTTCGGAGAACATTGTTGACGGCGGAGGTTGCCGTCAATTAGAAAAATTAAACGTTTATAGCAACAGCGCTGCCACATTTTACCTTGACGCTGTCAAGTTAGAAGAAGGAGCAGTCGCCACCAGCTACAAAGATTATGAATCAGGCAGCAAAGTATATTTAAACGGCGAGCGCATTAGCTGCACGGCTGATGAAGTGGGATGCGAATTATACACACCAAAAAGCGGCGGCCAGCCAATTACAGGCATTATCACTGACCCTTCAATCTGCAATCCTTTGGATCCGGCTTCCTGCGACCAGTGCCCGGCTGAATATGTCGGGTGCAAAGCTTACCGTGAAATGCCGATTGAGCGTATGCCTTACCGCCAAGCAACTGATCCTATTTCCTTTGTTTCTTCGACTGGCAGGACTTGTCCAGCCTCGGCTGTCGGCTGCGAGGAATACACTAACTTAGATGAATTAGCCAAGGGCGGCGAAGGCAAGGAATATTTCAGCTATATCAGACTGTGCGTTTTGCCTGACTCGCCTGATTTGGCTACCTATTACACATGGATGGGCAGCGAGGAATTTGGCTATCAATTAAAGTCATATCGTTTGAAAGTTAGTAGTATTGATGAAGATGGTAATGGAGTGCTTGATGACGCACCTTGCACAAATATTGATATTGATCGCTGGCCAGCTTGCGGCGATACACCAGCGACAGTGGCTGATTGTTCTGATACCTGTGTAGCTGGTCAATGTAATAATTCAGGTATCGCCTGCACTACTGATCAGGATTGTATAGATCATGCTTTATCATCTGATCCTGATTGCGCTGAATTTTATGATCAGCAGGGCGATACACATTACAGACTAAAATCAAGGGTTATTTATGCTTCAGATAATTGCCTGCCTTATCGCAACAGCTTCACTTCGCAGGACAGATGCGAAGACACAGACGGGAATGGCAATCCTGATCATTGCGTTATTTCCGGCGCTACTTGTTTGATTGATGGCGATTGCCGTAATGAAGCGTGTTCTGGTGCAGGTGGTACATGTTCGCAGACAGCAAGCGTGAGCTGTGCTGACAGCAATGACTGCCCGCCAAAAATATTTCATCTTGATCCTGATCAGGGCATCCGCTGCAGCTCGCAGAACGCCGGCTGCCGTGAATACGCCGGCAGTGCCAGTAATAATGTTTATACAGTGCTAGCTAGCAATTTTGAATCAGGCACAATCAGTCCCTGGACAGCGAACACTAATCCGGCTTTGAATCCTTCCAATGAGTCAATTCAAGCGGGCGGGCACTCCATGCTTGTGGCTGCTTCCGGCGGGGGCAGAAGCGACGCTTATATATCTGTTGATAATTTAATTACTAAAGAAAAATCATATACATTATCATTCTGGGCCAAGGGTGCTGGCGTTGATACAGTGATCAGCGCGGATTTTGAAAGCGTAGCTAATTATCTTTTTCCAGGCAGCGCGGCGGTGAAAGCCGGGGATTGGAATAAGTATTCATTAGGCCCGCTTTACCATGAAGCAGAGGTAGGCGTCGGTGAAACACTTCATATATTTGCCAACAGCGCTTTCTACATTGACAATATAGTTTTTGAGGAAGTCAGCGACCATATTTACTTAATAAAAAATTCATATATCCAATGCTCTGGCTATGAAAACTGCGCTCAATATACGGACAGGGACAAGGCTATTCACTACTTAAAATCATTCAGCAAACTATGCAAAGATGATAAAGTAGGCTGTGAAGCATTAATTGATACACAAAATTCTAATAATCCCTTTAGAGAAGAATTTGATGGCAAGGGTCCAAGATTACGTGGCGATGTTGATGGCAACGGGATACTTGATATAGCTGACGTTGCTTATCTTGTTGATTATACTATGACTGGCGGTCCACAGCCCGTGCCTTATTTAGAGGTTGGCGATGTTAATAATAATGGACTGGTGAATAATTCTGATGCCTTTGCAATAGCCGCCATCATCACTAATAATAGAGAGCCAGAACCATTGATGGCTGATTTATTTGTGCCTGACGATCAGCTGGTTTATCTGGTCAATGATAAAAATAAATACTGCAAAGCCACAGAGCAGGGCTGCACCAGGTTTGGCTCGCCAAGTGTCAATCAGAATAATGAAGTCACGGATTATGAAGATGTTTATCTGGTCAGTGATCCTGATCAGTATAATAAGACAATGTGTGATATGGCTGAATCAGGCTGCGGGCAATATTCAGCCGGTCAAGGAGATTATTATTATTTCAAGGACCCGGGCGTCAAGACCTGCGAATACAAAAGACAGGCTGGCGCTTCATCAGGCGGCTGGTACAAGAGCGGTTCAACCTCTACTTTACCTGATTGCCCTGTTATTAATGTCGGAAACTATACACGGCCGGCCTCCGGCTGGGTGGGCAAATGCCTAAGCGACAAAAGCGGCTGCTCTGAATACCGCGATCCGCATGAGCCGGCTAATTGCAATGTAGTACTGGCTGGTTCGTGCAATTCATATTATTATATAAATTCCTCAATTGATTTAACAGGCTGCAACGGCGTATTCAATCCTGACAAAGGCTGTTTATTGTTCGCTGACCAGACGCAGATTAATACTGATAAAAGTATACGGCTGATGTATGACAGTGATTTAACCTACGCCAGCTTTGAAGCCACCAGAAAAGATACGCAGCCGACAGTTTGTACAGGAAGTGGAACTTGTGCTATCTCCGCTAATGCCTGCACGGGAAATGCTGATTGCAGCATTGTTGACCCCGACCCTAATAACATTTGTATAAGCGATTGCGATTCAAATACTATTATTAAAGTTACCCGCGACCGCACCTGCAATAAGTGGCTGGAGTGCCGGAGTTCAAAAATTGAAAAGAATCAAAAAGGCGAGAATGAAGAATTTTGCTATGCCTTCGGCGTTTGTAATAGATTAGATCCGAATAGCGGCAATTGCATTGGAACCACAGAATGTTCCAATAATACAGCTAATCATTGTGCTAATGCTACGGAAGAAGCGAGCTGTACAGCCGGCGGCGGCATCTGTCGGAATTTGGACAGCGTTAAATCAAATTTGACATTTAACTCACCAGCTGATGTAGATTCAGTAAGATATATGTCAGGTTCAGTGGTCGGCGGTCTTAGCTGGGCTAATAATCAGACTATCGCCGGTTATTATCCTTATGCCGCCATGGAACAGATTGGACTGGGCGGCATGGCTGTGGAAGATTTAATAGTTGAAGGTGATTTTGGTGATAAGGATTTATTAGACGGCCGAGAACCATCAATTACAGGAAGAAATAGTGTGAGAGCTGGATGGACGCTCCGCACCTGTTCCAATAACAACACTATTGATTGCGCAAGAAATGAAGCTGATTGCATTACTGGCGGCGGCCAATGCGGCAGTGGCGGAACAAGCTCACTAACATTGGTAGAAGAAAGTAAACTTGGTCAGATAAAAACAGGCGACCAGGACAATCTGGACGAAAACAATATTCTAGAGGTAAATCCGGGCCTGGGAGCAAACCAGGGAGTATATTATAAAATAGAAAATGGTTTGTATGGCAATCAGCAATACGTGGTCTCTTTCCGTATACGATATAAAGATGAGCCAAATGATAGTGATAAGCTGACAGTTGGATTTGCCTATGCCAGAGCCGGCGCGCCTGAACCAGCTATCACTGAGTTTGCTAATTTTGTTACTGGTTTGCATCCATCTACTGAATTTAAGCAGTATGTTTTCGGGCCATTCACAGCCGATCCAAGAGGCGGAGCGACTTATTTGAGGTTTGTTCAGGAAACAGACAGTACCGGACGCACTTTCTATTTGGATGATGTTTCATTAAAACCCGTATTAGAAGCTAATTCAGATCCGCGTTGCTTGGGAGGCATTGACGATGGCAAAACCTGTATTAATAATTCAGACTGCACCTCGCCGGGTATTTGTTACGATCAAACCGAGATTGCCCGCTCCTGCCGCATGTATCCAAAATCCGATGCGCCTTTCTGTACTTATACTGATGAAAAAGCAGTCACCTATCGCGGCTGGTACGGCTATTGCATTGAAAAAGACCCGATTAATCCACAATACTGCCTGAACTGGTGGCCCGTTGATATTATTGCCGGCGAATCAAATGTCTTTGGCCAGGAAGAGGAGTTCAGCTACACGGGCAGGGTACCTCTGTACATGTGCGTGCAGGCGCGGGGGAATTATAGCCGCACAGCGCAAAATGCTTTAGATAGGTACAGGGTTCTCAGATATCATCAATATTGGGTACAATCAGGGGGTTGTGTCTGGTATCCTGCTGTACTGTGGGGTGGTCAATACACTGTATTTCTTTGCGCAAATGGAGTGGCATTAACCTTTCCAGTTGCTGCGTCAGATCCAGAATATCATATTCACGAAGAAGACATTGAAAAGGTTCATGTTCTGGGCCTTGCAACTTCTGGTAATCCTGGCGATTGGGGAGAGTGGACATTTCAGCCGCCATTACAGGAGCCTTATTTTAGCAGAAGCGTTGATCCTGTCACTGGTGTGATTACTTGGGCGTTTAGTAATGAAGGCTTTGGAGCTTGGAATGATCAATTTAATCACATACGAATGAATTTAAATTTTAATGCGCAAGGTCAGTTTGAAAGCTATTATTTTTTACATAATGATGGAACGGGAGACCAATCAGAAGACGATAATGCTGAAGGCGGGGTTTACAATGTAATATTTTATTTACGCGAACCATGTACAAAAGTAGCGCAGGTAGCTGATACCGAACTTACTAATACTAAACCTTGGGCGCAAAGAGTTAAATCATCTTCAAATTATACCGTACAAGATCTGCGATATAAGTATGAGCAAGACTATGCGCCTTATGGTGGCGCCAAGGAACCAAGTAATATAAGTCCAACGGAATGGAACACGCGTCCTTATGAAGATGGAAACCAACCATTATATGTAGAATCTATTTTAACTTCAATGGGAACAGAAGGTCAGGTCAGGGCGGGCAGTCCTTATTCATGCGTAGGCCAATGCGGTGGCGGTATGTGTATAGGTGGTGAAAGAGAAGGTAACTCATGTGCTAGAAATTTCCCGGATTGCTGTGATGATCCTGATCCTGATATAAATCCGACGCAATGTGTTGGCAACCAAGGTCTTTGTGTTGGCGTGCAATTGCCGACTACACCGCTTCCGGCCGGGGATATTTGTTATGATACACAGCCAGTCTGCAGCAGCGCCGTACCTCCTACACCTGACCAATTTGCGATTGACAGATTAGAACGATTATTTGCCAAACCTGTAGATGGATGGTCATGGCAAAACATTGCTGGCATTAATAGTTATGTAAATGATTCTTCTGTGATCAACGCTTGGAATACTGCTTATAACACTATGATTTCCTGTGCAGGAGGAGTAAGGCCGGCTTATGATCCGAATAATCCGCCTAGCGATTACTGCGGCGTGCCGCCACAAGTGAGATACGCGTCAGTTACGGCAGCGGGTGAAATTTGTAATAGCACAGGTTGTACTAAAGATATTCCGAATGATACTTATGCGCAGATTAGTTTTGATGTATCAGTCAATGAAGAACAGGTGCCAATGAAGGTAGTTTATATTGATTGGGACGGCGATGGCACGGCTGACCAAACTGAAACCGGTAATTACCCGTCAGGTAAAAGAACTTTTAACTATAAACTTTCGTGTAGCGGCGGCGGTACCCAAGATTTCATACCGCGAATACGTATTAAAGATAATTGGGATTGGTGCAATCAGAATAATATCGGCTTTCCTGGCAATAATAGATTTATTTGTAATACTTGGTATGATCCTGATTTCACTTTTACGGTTAGCTGTGCCCCATAAAACCAAGGAACTTAAGAATCTTGAACTATGAACTGATGAACAATGAACTGTGAGCTAAGAACTTTGAGCTTTGAACTTAGAACTATGAACTAAGAGCCAAACAGTCATTTAACAGTCATTTTAAGTCATTGAAAAAAGTTCCACCGAGCTTTAACTCAGGGTGCCAGATAATATGGTTTTAACCATTACCAAGCATGCCAAGCATGGGAAACCTATGTTTATCTTGAAGAATGAATTTAGCGATAGCCAACAATAAGAAGCTAAAGCTTCAATTTAAGCACCCCAGCTAAAGCTGGGTAGAATACGCAAAAGTTCTACCGAACTTTAGTTCGGGTGCATAAATTATGGTTTTAACCATTGCCACGCATGCTAAATAAAGAAAACCCGTACTGGCCAAATAATACAATTTATTTCTTAACAGGCTCTACGTTCCTTCACTACCCTTATTTTAAAGAAGATGAGCAAAAACAGATTCTGTTGAACCAAATAAGAAAGGTTGAGGAGAAATTAAGAATTTCAATTCCTCTTTACAGTATTGCTATTAATCACTATCACATAAAGTTTTATTTGAAAAATGGCTTAGATTTATCAAAGATTAAACAATTAATACACGGCGGAACCAGCTATGAGTATAAGAAAAGGTTTAAAATGAAATACAAAGAAATGTGGCAAAGCTCAAAAGTTTTACAGGTTACTTCAGAAGAAATGGACTGGAAAATCACTGGTTATATTGCCGGAAATTTATTAAAACACAAAGAAGTAAGCACTTTAAAAGAATTAATGAACAATCCCTTTTCTTGTTATAGACAACTCATTAAAAAATATAGCGAAGACTTAATCAATAATTTAATTTATAGCGTCATTGATATTGATGAAAATACCGAGGCCGAAATAAATATTGACGCCATGAAAGAGGCTAAAGCCTCAATTCCTACACCCTCGGCTAAAGCCGGGTAGAACGTCAAACAACATGCAAAAAATTTGGCGAAAAATTAATACATTGCTATCCAAAATATTTACTAGAAAAATAACTCTGGCCGCTATTTTTTTAATTGTCTTTCTCGGTGTTTTCGGCTTGGTTTCGCCGGCGCGGGCTGAACTCGGCCAGTGGCTGGCATCAGGATTGCTTTTGCCTCTGGCTGCTTTGCTGGGCAAGGTGCTTCTGGCTATAATTGAGATTTTAATCGGCATTGTCCAGTACAATGATTTTGTTAATAATCCGGCTGTGCAGACAGGCTGGACTATTGTCCGCGATATCTGCAACATGTTTTTTATACTAGTGCTTCTTGTCATCGCCTTCGGCACTATTTTCAAAATAGAGACCTATCGCTACAACAGGCTGCTCGGCCGTCTGATTATGATGGCTGTTTTGATTAATTTTTCCAAGATGATTGCCGGCTTTTTCATTGATATTTCCCAGGTGGTGATGCTGACTTTTGTCAATGGCTTCAGGGATACGGCGGCCGGCAATTTTACAGAGGCGTTTGCTCTAAGAGAAATGCTTGGCTTTACAACAGGCGCAGCACCGCAGGGCTGGGAAGCATTAGGTATTGGATTATTAGCCATTGTCATGACACTGATTGCGATGGTCGTCATGATTGTCATGGTCGTTGTATTTTTAATGCGTATTATCATGCTTTGGATACTGGTTGTCCTTTCTCCTCTGGCTTATTTGCTTTATGCATTCCCGGGTAAAGCCCAGCAATATTCAAGTCAATGGTGGAATTCTTTTGGTAAATACGCTGCCACCGGACCGGTGCTAGCCTTTTTTATCTGGCTGGGGCTGGCTGTACTGACTGGTTTTGGCGAGCCGGGCAAGAATGTGAGCAACGAAATACTCAAAGTCACGGTGCCGGAAGGAGAGCAGGGCACCTTCGTTGAAGCAGACGCTAACGAAGAACTGATGGTTGTTCCTTCCCGTGTCGGTTCACCGACAGGCATTCTTAATTTTATTATTTCAATTGCCATGTTTGTCGGCGCTTTGATGGTTGCCCAGCAGATGGGCGGCGTGGCCGGCAATTTTGCCGGGAGTGCGATGGGGAAATTAAGAGGCGTGGGCATGGGCGCGGTGAAATTAGGGGCAGGAGCTGCACTTTTGCCAGCCAAGGGAGCGTGGGAATTGACTAAATCAGGAGGCAGAAAGGTAAGAAGAGGAGTAAGAGACTTTGTTTCAGAAAAAGCTCCTTGGGCAAACGTTCCAGCTGTGTTCAGAGGTGCTAAACAACGCGGTGCGGAGTTGGAAAAATATTCCAAAGAGTACGCCGAAGCCGGCGGCCGTGAAATGTGGGAGCGGGCGACCACTGGAGGCAAATTGAGAATTCCTCACCGTGAACGTGTAGCGTCTGCTTATGAAGCGGCGAAGGCGCGTGATTACGCGCACATGACTAAGGAAGAGATTGCCGAGCGCGCCGATGGAATATTATCAATGGGAAATAGCCCAAGCGCGAGAAGGGAAAAGCGCTCATTTTTTAGAACAGCTGCAGAAAAAGGCTTTCCTGATGATATCATGGAAAAGTTTATAGATAAAATTTTGGGGCACTTACGGGCAAAGGGTCAAAAAGAATATGAACTAAATTTGAAAGATGGCATGAATGAAACAGATGCAGCAGAAAATGCAGAAAGTTGGAAGATGATTGGCGGCAAAGATGGCGAAAACTGGTATGGCGCTGCACAGTTAGATGAGTTTATGGCAGAGTATCTTGGTGACGATGCGGAAATGAATCGTTTTCGAGGTGAAATGGTTGAAATTTGGAAGCGTACAAGACACGGCGAGTACGCCGGTTTAACTGATTGGGATAAAGAAAAAGGCGAAAAGGGAAGGCCAAAAGGTTCCAAGAGAGTGATGGAAAAAACAATCACCGAAGTGCTAAAGGAAACAGAACGATCTTTGCGCGGCGCCGCGCCCCAATCATTCGTAAATTTTAGAAGAGGATTCGTTCCTGAATTAGATGAGGAAAAAAATATTATATATTTGGATGAGAATGGTGAGCCAACAAAAGAAAAAACAGGTCGCATAAAGATGACGAAAACGAATGCTAAAGGTGGTAGAATGGATATGTCCAATGAAGAGGTTTGGAAAAAAGCTGGTTCGAACGCTGAGAAACGTAATGCCACCGAGCATTTTCAAGGCCGCACGCCGAATTACATGATGGGAGGTACTGGAGATTATACAAATGTCGATAATGAAGGCTGGATTATTGGTGATCAAGAAGATTTGGATAGAATAAGAAAGATGCGCAAGGAAGCTCCGAACGCTACAGCCGCTTTCTATAGGGGAGTGGGAGGCACAAGTGATAAACTTCGTGATATGAAATTTATTCAGGTTGATGATAAGGGCAATGTGGTTAATAAATTAGAAGGTGCAAATATGTGGGATGTTAAGCCAGAGGAATATGAAGAAATGCTCGTAAAAGATGAAAAGCCAAGACAGCCGGTAAAAAAGGGCAAGAAAGGAGAAGTAGAACCCGAGGTAGTGGGCGAAGGCGAGGAAGGCGAAGGCGAGGAAGGCGAAGGCGAGGAAGGTGAGGTGCCGGTAAAACCAAGTATAGCGCCTTCAGGTGGTGCGTCAGCCGCAGCCGGAGACATTGAGGATATTTTAAGGAAAGTAAATAAAGACGAAGCTGGTTATACACCAGATATCCGATACCAGGCAAGAACAAAGGATGGTCTTCGCCAGTACAAGTCGCTGGAAGAATTATATCGTGATGAGAAAATTTTGCGTGATGATGAAGGCAACCCTGAAGACATCGAGGTTTATGATGGTATTAAAAAACTTGATGCCAAAAGTATACCCGTGGGCGGAGAGATTTGGAATAGATTTGAAGTGGCTTTGGATAAATTAAAGGAAGGCAAACCGCAAGCCTTGGCTGATATTGATAAATCAAAAATTGTGGTGACGCAAGCCAAGGTTGATGAATACCAAAAGAAATACCAAGGCGATTTCTTCATATCAAAAGAATATCTTGAAGGCATGGATAAAGGACAGTATGTTGATCAAAAAACCCTTGAGGAATCAAAAGAGCTTGAGGAATATAAAGCTAAATACGGCACTGAAGGCATCAGGGGTATGGCCGCTTATGGCGTTGGCAGCCGTGACACCATTGGTATAGACTTTGATAAATTTGAAGTGGAAGGCGTTGATTTGAAAGGCAAGGCTGGCGCTTACATTACTGATCCGGAGACGCTTGGTAAGATTAAACCAAAACTGCAGGGAATGATTGATGATGAGATTAATAAGATTCAACAAAAGCATCCGATAGAAAAAACAGATGCAGACAGAGCGAGACTTAAGGATTTGGAAGATGCCAAGGCGAGAATGGATAATCCAGAGGAATTTAAGAAATTGAAGCTGGCGAATATTGGCCGGACTGGCTACAATATGCGCCATGTGCTGGCTCATGAGGGCATGCACGATCAGTTAGAGTCGGCTGATGCAAACCAGGAACTGCAGAAACAATTATGGCAGGAATTTTCAGCTGAAGAAAAATCAACTGTTACAGAGCAAGTCAAGAGAAAGATGAACAACGCACAGATGGCAGAGGCCGAAGTGATGAAGGAATATTTTGCCGAGGGATTGGCAAACGCTGGAAAATCTACCTGGGCTGACCAAACACCTGATGCGATTAAACTCAAGCCAGAGGCGCTTAGTAAACTAAAGAAAAAAATAGATGTCAGTGAGCCATTAACCGCTGATTTTGAAGCGCCGAGTAAAATCAGTCGTTTAGGCCTGACATTTTCTAGAATAAGCAAAAAAATTGAGAAACCTTTTGTTGCGCTAGGAAAGAAGTTTGCTGACCGCGCAAAGCTAAAAGAGGAACAAAAAACTTTACAGGAAAGAAAAGACAAACAGAATAAACTGGCTGGTGAATCGAATAAGACAGAAAAAGATGCTGAATTTGCCCAGGCAAATTCTTACGAGAAGACGGAGGAGTATAAGGCGCGCAAGAAAGAACGTGAAGAGCTAGAAAAAGATCAATACGAGAGACAGAGAATCTATAACAAGGAGGCGGCTGATTTAAGCAAAAATATGAAGGAAGAAAAGAATTTAATGGATAATACAACTGGCGCTGAATCCCAGCAGCATCGGAAGAATTATAATAAGATGGCAGAGCAAATGTCTAACATGAAGAAAAATTTTGAATTAGGCCAAAAGAAAGTTGAGGAGGCAAGAAAGAAAGAAGAAAAGGCTAGACAAGAGGCAGAAAAAGCAACTGCCGAATCAAAAGCAAAAACAACTACTTCTGACGATAAACAAAAAGAAGTGGAAGAGGCTTTGACGGGAAGAACGCCCAAAGAAATTTTAGAGGAATCAAAAAATGACGTGGTCAATTTAGGTAAGGCTAATCATGTCAAGTATACAGATGTCGGAAATGCTGTCACGGCTATTTATAAAAAAGACTACGAGACTGCCTTCTCTGAATTACAAAGAATAAGAGGCCAAATTGCTAATAAACCAAATATTTACGCAGAAGAAATCGCTAGCTTAAATGATAAAATTGCTAACGCGGAAAATTCACTTAAACTCGGGGTACCGACTCAAATGGCGAACCAAATCCAGACTGATATTAATAACTGGCAGAATCAAATGAATAAACTGCGAGAAGCTATTGGCGAAAGAGTGATCGGGTTGCGGGAAGTGGATAAAATTATTAATAATTTGACTAAAATCCCTGAAGCTAAATCTGCTTATGAGAAAGTAAAGAAACAGCCTGAAGCACCACCAAAAGTGGAAGCTAAACCAGAGGATAAAATAAAAGATTTAACTGAACAGCATGAATCACCAGAAACGAGCCCTGAGCAGAAGAAGGAAATTGATCAAAAAGTCACTGAGGAACTGGAGAAAGTTTCGCCGCCTGACGAAGTTTTTGAAAATCCAGAAGTGCAGACATCAGTGACCAAAATCAAGGAAATGCTTGATCAGTTTGAAACTGTGGGAGTCGATCTTGCTAAAGTTAAAGATCAGTTTGCTAACATCGGCGTTGAATTAGGTAAAGTCAATGATGGTCTGAAAGCGGTTAGTGGATCAGAGAAATTTATAAAACACATAGAAAAGCCTACAGAACAGGCGCGGTTAGGCAGTATTGGGCAACTGACTAATGAAGAAGCACATAATTTTAACTACAATATAAAGAAACTTTATGAATTTTTCAGAGATAAATGGAAGGCCCAGCCGGAATCAGGTAAATCCGGATCACAAAAATCTTCGCCATCCGCCGGTCATTCAAAACCAATCAGTACGCCCCCGCCCACTTATTCAGAGCCAACGAGTAGCTCTTCATTTACAGCCGAATAAAAAATATGCTTGATATAATTTACGATAGCAAAAAAATTACAACAGACTCTTTAGCTCAGCCCGGTTTTCTTGAGAGAGTTGGGGCAACTATTCAGATTCTTAAAAAAGATAGTGATATCGGAGAATTGCACGATATAGTGATAGCTCTTGAGAAGGCTTTAAGTTCACAGAAGTTCGAGGCTGAATACCCCGAACTTTATGTAAATTATCATTCAATTCTTTTACAGGGAAAATACTACTGTTTTTCTTTCATTAGTCAAAAAGAGGTTTTTGAATTAATAAATAAACATTTGCTTTTAGCTTTTCAATTAGGCATCGACCTTCTCGATATTTCACGGCAGCGTTTTAATATATATTATGACGATGATTCTGATCAAATAGAAAGATTTAATATTCTTAAAGCATTAATTGGCAACAGCGAAAAACTTGGTTCAGGCTATATTGAGCGTGCTGATAAGAGAGGCAACGAACAGCCCTGGATAAAAAATTGGATTTTTGATTTTATGAGATCTTCGCCTACCAATAAATCGCTTAGTAATGTTGATGAGATTAGTTATATTAATCAGAGCCAGAATGTAAAAAAACTGAAGCCTCAGGAACGGGATTTTTTACTCAAAACACTAAGATTTTACGACTTTTTGCACTTTCCCGGCGCCACGATGGGAGTAGAGCCGACTGAGCATCGAGTAGAAAAAAGGGAACCTATTGGACGAGTTTATCCTGAAAAAATTGTCGCGCTGACAGAGAAGCCTATTTCTCGTATGCCTGTTACAGAAAAAAGTGAAGAGCCAAGAGTGACAGCAGTCCCATCAGCACCAGTTACAACAGTGTCGCGTCTGCCGGAGGAGCCAATATCCTCAAAACAATCACTGATTGAAGCCTTTCAAAGTTATGAAAGTTTCCATAATGAATTTCTTCGCGTCGAAGATCAAATCATGACCAAAACACAGGGAGATATCAACAAAATTAAGCGTGAACTCTCCAATGCTGCCTTGGGTGGCGACAAAAATACACTGGTCGCTTGTTTAAAAATATTAGCGCGTAGCGGCAGTCTCCAGACAGTTTTGGCTGATCATGCTGCCTGGTTTGCGGCGATTGCCGAATCTATGCGCAAGAAATATACTACTTCTTATGGTCAAGGTGTTTTTGAGCAGACGATTGGCAATGCTAAACTAAATCCTGGTAATCCGGCATTATTAAGCGAATTCCTTCAATATCTTCTTAAAGAGAGACTTGGCATGAATGAGAATGATTCTGCCCTTGTCGGCCTTGAAATTGGCCAAATGCTTTTTGGCGATAATCAGAGATTTGCTGATGGCAATGAAGCGACCGGCCAGTTTGAATGGGTGAAGCATAAAATTGAAAATGGGCAGTTGGTCAGTGAATTAAGTTAAACACGAATATTTCACGAATAGACACGAATGATACTCGAATATCCACACGAATACACTTGTATTCGGATTTTTTATTTCATCTTGACAGAATTTTGGGAATATAATACTATTAAAATACAATGAAGGACCTTCCCCAAAGATTATCAGGGAAGGCGTTTTTATGTCCAGATTACCCAAATTCAACGAGCTTAACACCTGCCATTTTGTGACCACCAAGGTTTGGCAGGATATCTGGCTATTTAAGGAAGGGAAGTATTGTCAGATAATCATTGACAATCTTAATTTTTACCGTCAGAAGTTTAACTTTAAGCTTATTGCCTATGCTATCATGCCCTGGCATTTGCATTTAATTTTGATGTTGAGTAAGAGGTGTAATGATATTACAAAGGTGATGAGGGCGATCAAGAGTCACTCGGCTAGGCAGATTATTGATTGCATATATTACACGGGTAGGCGAGGTCCCTTGACCTCGCCGCCAATCGACAACCTGGGTCAAGGGACCCAGGCTACCCGCGGGGGATACCCACATCGCCGGATGAGCGAGCAGAAATATTACATCTGGCAACCATCTTTTTACGACTTCAATATTTACTCCGACGAAAAACTTGAGCAAAAGGTGAATTATGTTAACCATAACGCTGCCAAACACGGCTTGGTTTCCAATCCAGTTGATTATAAATACTCGTCAGCAAGGAATTATTATTTGGACAACCAGTCCATTATTAAGATAGACAAGTTAGATTGGTAATTCAGATAAGCGAAATGCGATAAGCAGTCTTAAGGGGGCTGTTTTTTTATCCCTTGAATTTTTGGCTAAATTTATCCTGCACCTTGCTGATACTCTTTAAAAATAATATAATATAGGAGAATTGTAGAGTTTTTTAAATTTACTAAAAAATATTTTTTATTACCTTTTGAGTTAGTTAGTCTATATAATCAAGGTGCAGGATGTAGGTAAGATTGAGGTAAGAATATGAAATATCATTTCATCCATGAGCGCGGCGATTATCCAATTTTAGCCGTGGAAGATATTGGCAGCGCCTGGTCATCAAGTATTAAAAAAGTAGTAGGTTATGGCGATAGCCCGGTATTTTTTATCTATAAAAATGGCTGGGCGAGAATTTTTGGCATGGAGCGCCGCTATCAGCAGATAGTCGGCTGTGTTTGGGAAAAAATTAATCAGGATAAAAATTATGTCGTAAAAGTCAAAAAAGAGCTTCAAAGAAGAGGCAAAAAATTTCTATTGTTTATCAATAAAATAAAAAAGCTTGACTTAAGGTTATTGTCAAATAAAGACTTGATTAGAATAAAGAAGGAATACGACAGATTTTACCATCGAACAGCACCTTATGGCGAGCCAGTACCCTATTTTTTAAAGGATAAAGTGCAAACCGTGCTTGATGAGTATCTTTTAGTGGAAAAGAAAATAACCATTGGCGAATATCAAAAGTTAATTACACCTGTTTATTTGTCATTTTTAGAGCGTGAAAAAAGAGAGTTGTATAAATTAGCCAAAATAAAAAATATAAAATGGCGAGATAAAGCTTTAGACAAACACACAGCGAAGTATCAATGGATTCATTTTGATTACGCTAGTTTAATCGTCGATAAGGAATACTTTAAAAAACAGCTTAATGAACTAAAAAAGAATCCCCCCAAAAAATATAATGAAAAATTAGCCGTAGCCGGCAAAAAACGCCTCATAGATAAACATAAACTTAGTCCATTTACAAAATATTTGCTAAAAATTCTTGATCAAGCTTATTTTTTGATGGACGCCAAAAAAGAAGTGCTCACGCAAGCTCATTTTGCCATTAGCGAGGTTTACCAGGAAATTGGCAAGAGACTTGGGTTAAGTCTCAAAGAGATTCGCTGGCTATTGTGGCGTGAAGTTAAACAAACCTTATTGAAAAAGTCAAAAATATCAAGGAAACTGATTAAACAAAGAAAAAATTTTTCCGCCGGCAAGACAGTCAACGGCGTAACCAGATTTTTAAGCTTAAATGATTTACATGTTTTGTTAGCTGACATTGCTAAGGATCAAAAAGTGGATAGAAAGATTAAAGAGATTAAAGGCGTTGTCGGTTCACCCGGTCATGTAAGGGGCAGAATCCGATATTTGAAAAGTGCGCGGGAATGTGGAAAGGTAAAGCAGGGCGAAATATTATTGGTCAGCAACACCACGCCTGATTTTATGCCGGCGATTCGTCATGCCAAGGCGATAGTTACCAACGAAGGCGGTATCACCTGCCACGCGGCCATTGTTTCCCGCGAGCTTAAAATTCCCTGCATCGTTGGCACAAAGATTGCGACGCAGGTTTTAAAAACAGGCGACTGGGTGGAAGTGGATGCTAATATAGGAGTAATTAAAAGGAATAATTAAATGAAATTATCTAAAGTCTTAAAAATTTTAAATTCTCATGATTGGAAGGAAGAAGAAGCAAAGGCTTCATTTCATAATCTTACTCATTGGGGCGCTTGCTATGTTTCTTCATATTTGGCTTACCGCCGAAAGTTATTTTCAATAGCAATTTATTATTCATTTACCAAAGATTATTATCATGAAGCAACGCCAGTTGATGAAGCAAAAGAGACGTTTAATTGGGCATTTCAAAAATATAACAAAAACAAGCGGTATTTTAGTGTGAAAATAAGTGAATTTGAAAATGTAATGAATAGAATAAGAAAACACTTTTCTGTTGTTAATAAAGGTATAAAAAATTTTTCTAATCAAGAATTATATAACACATTGTCTACAACGCTTCTGCTTGGAAGAAAGCAGTATAGCTATTCGATTATTCCTGAATCGGCGGATGTTTTAGAGGAGAAAGATTTTCTAAGTGTATTGCCAAATTTGAAGGAGAAGGTAGTCTCTAAAACAATCCAAATCCTCAGCCAGCCCCAGGGATTTGTTATCATGGACAGAGAACGCCTCTCATTTCTGGATTTAGCTAAAAAAGTTATGAAAAATCAAAAAATAAAAACTGCTGTTTTGGGTAGTTCAATAAAGAATATTAACAACGTATTATCTTTTAAAAAGAAATTAGAAAACCATGTAAAGAATTTTTTCTGGATTCATAATACTTTTTATAAGGCGGAATATCTTGATAAAAAATATTTTTTAAATGAATTAAAAAAATTTATTAAACAAAGTGACTACCGCACCATACATCGAGAATGGCAAAGACTCAAAAACAAGCCGAATTTTGTCGGTTTCGAACAAAAAAAATACATTAAAAAATATAGACTTTCTGGGAAGGCAAAAGCTTTTTTTGGTCTGCTGCAATTATTTACGAGAATGCAAGATGAAAGAAAAGAGGCTGTGCAAAGGCAGATTTATATTATTGATCAGCTCCTTAGTGAGATGGTAAGGCGACGCGGATTAAAAAGGTCGGATCTTGATTATTACACAATTAAAGAGACGTTATCCCTTATTAAAAATTATCGTATTATTAATCAGAATGTTCTTAAAAAGCGAAAAAAAAATATTGTTTTACTTTCTTTACTAAAAAATGGACAAATGATGGAATATATTTTATCAGGAAAACAAGCTCGTTCAATCATAAAATTTTTTGACGAAAGAAAAAAAGTCAAAGCAAGGGAAGGAATAATCAAAGGCTTTGTTGCTTCAATCGGCTTGTCACCAAGGGTTAGTGGTCGGGTGAGAATTGTCTTAGAACCGAGTAAAATAAAGGATTTTCGAAAAGGCGATATATTGGTGGCTGGAATGACTCGGCCTGAATTTGTCCCTCTGATGCGTAAAGCAAGGGCAGTTATTACCAATGAGGGAGGCATCACCACTCACGCGGCAATTGTATCACGTGAGCTTAATATTCCCTGTATTATCGGCACCAAAATAGCGACACGTGTATTGAAAGATGGCGATAAAGTGGAAATGGATTTGGAGAAAGGTACGGTAAAAAAATTATGAAGAAATTATCAAAAAAACAAATGACGCCAAAATGGGATATTGATGAGGCCAAATGTAATATGTGGATTGCTTTTGAGCCGAACTCCTGTTTTCTTCAGGATTTTAGACGCGTCCATGGTTATGGCGTCACCCATCATATGACAGTTTTTTATCCTAATGGATTATTTAGATGGTGCACGCCTTACCAGGAAAACATTAATTTAGGCAGGAATTTACTTCATAAAATGATGAGAAGTAAAAAATATTTAACATCAGTAATCAGGGGTTTTAACCGCCATTATAAAGCTGCCTTTAATTATTTTAAGAAAATTGACAAATTAGACTTAAGAAAAATTTCTGATAAAGATCTTTTTAATCACCTGAGGCATTTAAAAAAATTGTATCGCCACATTTGGCTTTACGGTTTTACCATTGAGCCAATGGATGCGGTGCTGCCGGAAATTTTTGAAAAAGAAATAAATAAGTATAAGCTTCCCGATAAAGACAAAATAATATTAATGGCTGTGCCCGAGAAAAGCCTTTTTAACGAAGAAAAAGAAAATTTATTAAAAATAGGACAAAAAGCGGAAAAGTCAGGCTTACGAAAAAATTTTCCAAAAATGATTAGGCAACCTGATATTTATCGAGACATAGTGGAACACAGGCAAAAATATAAATGGTTGATGACTGGTCATGCCGGGAAGAAGGAAATTAAGGTAACGTTTTTTATTAAAGAATTAAAAAAATATTTATACTCCGATTTAAACATTAGTCGAGAAATTCAAAAAATTAGCCAATATAAACAAAAAATTTTGAAAGATAAGAGATTAATGATAAGAAAATACCATTTTGATAAAAAATCATTGATTCTGCTAAAAATTATTAACAGGTGGGGTCCATTACATGATTTAAGGAAAAAAGTTTTTATGCATTGCATTTATTATATTGAAACGATATTAGAAGAAATTGGTCGAAGATACAATTACTCCTTGAAAGAATTAAGACACATGAACCTTGATGAAATATTAAATTTTGAAAAGGGACAATTAATGGATAAACAAAAAATCAAGGAGAGGATGGGACTTGATGTTTTAATATTTAATCGCCATGGTTATCGTTTGCTGGTAGGAAAAAAAGCAAAGGTAGTGGAGAAAAAGGAAATACAAAGCATGTTTAAAAAAGTTAAGACAGTATTATTAAAGGGCAACAGCGCCAACCCGGGAGTAGCAAAGGGCAAAGTAAAAGTAATTTATGGTTTGGATGAGATGAAAAAAATGAAAAAAGGTGATATTTTAGTCACCGGTATGACTAGGCCTGAATTAGCACCGGTGATAAAAATGGCGTCAGCGATTGTCACCGACGAAGGCGGCATCACCTGCCATGCGGCTATTGTCTCTCGGGAACTTGGTATTCCTTGCATTGTCGGTACCAAAATCGCCACCCAGGTTTTAAAAGATGGGGATAAAGTGGAGGTGGATGCTAATAAAGGAATAATAAAAAAAACTATGAGTAAATTAGTTACATGTGGAGCCTGGGATTTAACTCCTTTAATTAGTTGGCCTTGGCAGGCGGCTTTGGCCACTAAGCATTTTTATAAATTGACTGGCTACCGCATTAGGGCTTTCACTTACCTTAAAGATAAGCTTCACTGGCAATATTTTTTCTCTGACGAGGTTAATAGACTTCAAAAATACTTTAATAGACTGTCTGAATCAGCCAAAAAACGCTACGTAGAGCGCATTTTTCGTAATTATTATGTTTATGCCAAGCGAGCTAAAAAATTATTAGGCAAGTTAGAAAAAATAAATTACAAAAAACTTAGTACTAATGAACTATTTTTTTGGCTTAAAAAATTATACGACTCTTTGGCTCTGACTACTATGCAGATATGGTTCGCCTTATTTTTAGACAAGTGGTATCCCATGCTTGATGATTCTTTTCCTTTTAAAAAGATTGCGGCGCAAGCGCGTGATTATAGTGCTTACTTGCACGGTCCAGCCCGACCTCTGAAGAAGAAACTTTATAATGAAGTAGCCCGTCGTTTAAAAATTCCACCCGGTGGTGATATATTTTATCTTTTACCTGAAGAAATAGTAGATTGCGCCAAGGATAGACGTGATATTCTGAAGAGAATACCTCAAAGAAAAAAGTTTTTTGTCACCGCTACTTTGACTAATCAATACAAAATTTATGAGGGTCGAAAAGCGCGTCAATTACTGAAACTTTATTTACCAGCTGAACAAGAAGGGAAAGTTCAGATTTTAAAGGGTTTTGCCGCTTATCCTGGTCAAGTAAGAGGCAAAGTACACAAAGTTATTTATCATAAAGAATTTAGTAAATTTAAACGAGGCGAGATACTCGTCGCTTTACAGACATTGGTTAGCTATGTGCCTATTATGAAAAAAGCCAAAGCCATTTTAACTGAGTTTGGTGGCATCACCTCACACGCCGCCGTGGTCAGTCGCGAACTAAAAAAGCCTTGTATTGTTGGAATTAGCCATCTAACAGTTTCATTAAGTGATAAGGATAGGGTTTTAGTGGATGCTAGTAGAGGCATAGTTAAAAAATTATGAAAAATAATTATTTAATTGAAGTTAATACCAATCATAATAGAATTAAGATTTTAAAGAAATAATAATTATTAAAGAAGAAAACCAATGCCAAACCAAGAAAAAGAAAAATATTACGAAGAGGTAAAAAAGACTTCTCCCGATGTATCAGAACAAAAAAACGAAGAAATGCAGCAGGCACTTAAAAGTATGGATAAAATTAAAGAAGAAGAAATGTCGCCGGAAGAAAAAGAAGAATATGAAAAAGTTTTACAAGGAGTCAGAAATGTGCTGGGAGCTTTTGAGCTAAAAAGAAGTAAAGACAACAAAAAAGGTGAAAATTTGATTATTGTTACTGATTTAGGTGTAGATGAAATGGTTAGAAAGGCTTTAGAGCAGGCTGGTAGGGAATTAGCCGGCAATGATTTTCGGCTGGTTGTCAGTAACAAGCCAGAGCATGCAGCCCAGGATTTTTTAGAAACAATTAATGAAAAAATAAAACATGCTGATACTGTTTTGTATGCCACCAGTATCTCCAGAAGCCATTCCAAGGGAACTGTGGATTTAATCAGCGAACATCCCAATGAAAAAATCAATGAACTACAAAATTTAAGGAGAAGGGAGAGAGGTGTATCATTTATCTCGCAAATGCGTCTAATTTCTATTACTAACGCCACTAAAGAAATTTTCACTGAAGGAGCCGCTTTAGAAAATCCAGATAATCTTAAAAAAAGAGGCGAGAAACTCGCTGAATTTATGAAGGATGTAAGATTTCTTCACATCACCTCAGCCGAGGGCACTGATTTAGTTTTAAAACCCAAAAAAGAAGCGACACCGGAATTTGAGAGCGGCAAAGTAAATAAACCAGGCAAGCTAAGTAATTTTCCTATGGGTGAATGGGGAACAGCCGTGGATTTAGCTGAAACTAGCGGAATATTAGTGGTGGACGGTGCCGTGACCATGATTGGACGCTTGGAAAAACCGATTAAAGTAAAAATTGAAAAAGGAAAGGCTGTTGAGATAATAGATGGAGAACAATCAGAAAAAATCAAACAACTTTTACAGCAGGCTAATGAAGAATACGCAGAGAAAAATCCAGAAGGCAAAGCCAATGCTTTTAGAGTGGCGGAGATTGGCATCGGCACTAATAGTCAAGCTTTTCGTTATAACACACAAGGAGAGAAAATCAGCCCGCCCACTTCTTTAGAAGCAGAAAAAGGTTTAGGCACCATTCATGTCGCTCTAGGGAAAAATTCACTTTTTGCCGTAGATAAAAATGATCCTGATTGCAATGACATCCCTATTCATTTGGATCATATAGTTATGCATCCGGAAATAGTGGCTGAATTTGAGGATGGCAGAAAAGTACCCTTGATTAAAAATGGCGAGTTATTAATTTAATTATTAACCCAAAAACCTATGCCCAAGACAAAATCTTTATTTGACCTTTTATTAGCAAAAGCCAAACAAAAGCGTAGAAGAATTGGTATTACAATTGTAAAAACAGACAAGGAGATTCTAGACGGTTTAGAAAAAGCCAAAGATTATGTGGATGTAATTATTTACGGTAAAAAGATTGAAGGTTTTGAATGCGTGGCCATGGAGCCAGATGACGCTAAAGGAACTAACATCGGTCGGAAAATAGTGCAGGATTTTAAAGCCGGCAAAATAGATCAGTTTGTGCGCGGCCAAGTGGATGATTTCGGCGTTGTTGATGAATATAAAAAACAATTTAAAATTGACCCAAAGGAAAGGCGCACCGGATTCGGTCTGATGCGAAACGCTTACGGCCGAGAATTTTTTTTAGGATTAGTTTCTAACCCGGAAGGCCAGAACTTAGCCGACAAAATCAGAATTACTGATGTTGTTGTTAAATGGATGAAGGAGGATTTTGGTCTAGAGCCAAAAGTCGCGGTCATGGCTACTTGCCGGCCCGGTTCTTATGGTAAGGACCCGGTCATGTCAAAATCATACGATGAAGCAGAGGGATTGGTTAAACATTTGAAAGATCAAGGTTATGAAGCAAAAAATGTGCATATTGAAATAGAAAATGCTGTCACTTGGGCAAATTTGATTATTGCTTCCAATGGTACAATTGGTAATCAGATTTTTAGAGCTGTCGTTTACTTAGGCAAGGGCAAAGGTTTAGCGGCTCCTACCATTTTTTCGGGCCATGGCATGTATGAAGACGATTCCCGTAATGAAAAGGATTGGTATTCGCATTTGATTGCCGCTTCCGCCTGGGCCGCGGGGAAATAAACCTTTGAAATGTTAGTAAAAATGTAATATAAATAGAGCTATGTTAATTGTCTATATATTGCTCCTATTTGACTGAAAAACCGTTGGATTTAGCCAATGGTTTTTGCTTGATTTTTTTGAATTTATATGCTATAATTAAACTGAATTTTATGCCAGAATTTGCCTTGCCATTTACCAAATTAGACAAAAAAAGTGTCAGGTTAGCCGGTGGAAAGGGCGCTAATTTAGGTGAAATGACTAAAGCGGGCGTGCCAGTGCCACCGGGGTTTGTGGTTTTGTCTTCAGCCTTTGAGCGATTTCTAGAAGAAAGTGATATTGGCGTAGAGATTGATGCCGAGTTAGATAGGTTAAATCATAAAGACCTGACCTCTGTAGACCGCTTTTCACATGAGATGCGCGACATGATTCGGCAGGCTAAGACGCCGACTGATTTACAGAAAGAATTTTTAACAAATTTTAAAAAACTGGGTGCTAAATTTGTCGCTGTTCGTTCTTCAGCCACGGCTGAAGATTCCAAAGTCGCTTCCTGGGCTGGCGAACTGGAAAGTTATTTGTATGTAAACAAAGCTAAGCTTTTGAATACAATTAAAACCTGCTGGTCCTCTCTTTTTACACCGCGCGCTATTTTTTATCGCTTTGAAAAGAAGCTCCATAAAATCAAGGTTAGCGTCGCAGTAGTTGTTCAAAAGATGGTTAATTCCGAGAAGGCTGGCGTTTGTTTTACGGCACATCCAGTGACCAAAGACAGAAACCAGATGGTAATTGAAGCTGGCTGGGGTTTGGGTGAAGCCATTGTTTCCGGCCGCATCACGCCTGATACCTATGTGGTTGATAAAAAAGATTTAAATATTCTGGATATCAATGTTTCGCATCAGGAGGAGATGATTATTAAAAAGGGTCAGTCTGGATCGGCGGTAGTTAAAGTAAAAAAATCAGAACAAGACAAACAGATTTTGTCAGGAAAAGAAATTATTGAGCTGGCAAAAATTTGTAAAAATATTGAAAAGCACTATCGCCATCCGCAGGACATTGAATGGGCTTATGAAAAAAGTAAGTTTTATATTGTGCAGACGCGGCCCATTACAACTCTATAAGGTACCACCACCACTAATCTATTATCGCTAATCAACACTAATCTGCTATTAAGTTAACATAGCTAGCGATATGGATAATTGGACATTCGTGTTGATTAGTGAGTATAAATTCGTGGTAGTGTAACATTATGGCCAACAACAACCAAACAATAAATTTACCCGATGGCTTATTAGTCAGGACAAAGGACGGTAAATTAAAAAAGGTGCAAGCAGGCAGGCTGGTTGATTTGGAAACCACAGAAATTCCTGAAAAGGAAATGCCAGTTACCACTTCAAAGCCAATACAACCAGAGCCATCAGTCATCCCGGGGCCACCACAACCTAAACAGGTAGTTACTCCGGCCGCGCCCGCTCCTAAAGCTGATTTTTATTTTTCCGAGGAGGATAAAGAAGAGATTGAGATACACCGCGATAAGTTGAAGGAATTGGCGGAAAAGCCGGCAACTTTTGATCCTGATTTAATTATCAATAAGATTATAGAGAGAAATAATTTAAGCTTTTCTGATGAAATACTCAAGAAAAGATTTTTTAATATTATAAATTCGAGATTAACAGACATAAGGGAATCAGTTGAAACAGAGGAGGTTTTGGTACGCTCGACAAAAATTGGCGGGATGGGATATGACGAGGCGACTGTGGCTAAAATTATGATTGATGTAGAAAATGAAGCGGCAAAAATACAAGGCCAAATGACATTTCCAGCCGGAGCCGGTGTTATTCCATCAAGGCCAAAGGTACCAGTGGCTCCGCCGGCCGAGATAGTTAGCACCTTGGAAATGTCTGCCCCAATACCGCCAAAGATACCTTTTGCAATGCCAAAGCCAGCTGTGCAGGCACAAGAAATTGAGCCCAAAGAGCCAGTCAAGCCTACTTGGACACAGCCTTCGCCTCAGCCAAGAATAGAGCCTGTTTTTGAGGAGAAACCCAGGCCAATCCAGCCTGGCCAGGCAGTGAAAATAAGGGTGGATGAACTTGAAGTGCCATCCTCCTTTCAAGTCGGTCCAAAACAAGCGATGCCGAAAGTCATCAGACCACAGTTTGACTCAGGCAGGCCGCAAATAATGGATATCAAAAGCCTAGCCAAGGTGATTGGACCAGTTGATGAGTTAAGGGAATTTACCCTGAAGGATTTTAGGCGACTTGGGAAGGATGCCTTTGAATCAATAGAAAAAATAAAAGAAAAAATTTCCCTGCTGGAAGAGGAGTCATTTTCTCTCAAGACAGAAGGCATCAAAGCCTGGCGGAGTTCAGAAGTGAATAAATTATATCTAGGCATGGGCCAGGAAAGTATTGAATCGGACATTTCCATAAGGGATATTATCAGCAAGAAACAGGCAGAAGGAAAGCCATCGTTAACCGAAGATGAATTTTCAGCTATCGCTGATCTTAATAAGCATTTAAATTTTTAATAAACTATGATTCAACAGTATGTCGTGCCACAATTCATTGACGTCGAAAACAAAATTATTGGCCCAATCACTGTGAGGCAATTTGTCATTTTTTTGGTTGGTGCCGGCTTGATGGTACTTGTTTTTCGGATGGCTACTTTTTTGATGGCGATGGCTATTAATGTGTTAATTTTTGGTTTAACCGGCACTTTTGCCTTTTTCAAAATTAACGGCCGGCCATTTCATTATTTTCTTTTAAATATAATACAGACCATAAGAAAGCCAACTTTGAAGGTCTGGAATAAGGAAATAAGCTTAAAAGAATTAAGTGGCAAAAAAAAGAAAGAGATGAAAAAACCAGCGCCACTAATTGTCAAAAAATCTCTTTCCGCTTCCAGGCTAACTCAAATAGCTTTAATAGTTGATACAGGCGGCGTTTATCAGGAAGAAGAAGTATAAAAGGAATTAATGCACCACGAATAACAATAACACGAATATCACGAATTTCCTTGTTAGCCGACCAAGATAGTATTTGTGAGATTCGTAGAGGTAAAATTCGTGGTGGATATAGACAAAATAAATTGATTCGTGAAATTCGTGGAGAATAGATTCGTGGTGAATAAATACAAAATAATATGCAGAGCCAAAGACTGGCTGGCAGAAGAAAAATACCAGCTACCCAAAAATATCTGGATATAATGGAAATAAAAGATGATTGCGTTGTTCTTAAGGACGGCACATTAAGAGAAGTGCTTTTGGTTTCCTCGATTAATTTTGCCTTGAAATCAGATGAGGAGCAGGATGCCGTCATCCAGGCTTATGTGCAGTTTCTGAACTCGCTAACTTTTCCTGTTCAGATTGTGATACAGTCCAGAAAATTAAACATTGATGAGTATTTAAACAGATTGAAAGAGATGGAAAAACAACAGACAAATGAGCTTCTGAAGAAACAAACAGCTGAATATATTCAATACATAAATGAATTAATAGAAATTTCTGATATCATGAGCAAGCGTTACTACGTGGTTGTTCCATACGCCGCCGCGAGCATGAAATTCAAAGGATTTTTTGCAAGATTTCAGGAGGCATTGTCGCCGACCTCGGCTATACATCTAAAACAGAAAAATTTTGAAAAATACAGACAAGAATTATTAAAAAGAGTTGATTATATTGTTGACGGCTTGGCAGCCATTGGTTTGAAAGCAGTAACTTTAGACACCCAGAGTTTAATTGAGCTTTATTATAATACATATAATCCTGAAACCTACGACCAGCAGGAGTTGAAGGATATAAATAAGTTGAATTTAGAAGAGTAACAATCACTAATTTATAATCACTAATCAACACTAATCAGCATAATTGTTTGCGTTTGCAAAATAGTAAATTAGTGTAAATTCGTGAAAATAGATTAGTGGTAATATAACAGATAGAATCTATGGTAGAACTTTATCGAAAAGTTAGACCGACCACGGCAGAACCAAAGCCGGCTCTGACAAAAGAGCAGACAGGAGCCTTAGCCAGAGCGCAAGAGGAAGAAAAAAAGGCTGCTATTGAAGCTGAAAGAGCTTATCGCAAAGGCGTTGTCACTGTGAGAGATCTGATTGCACCGGCGGCCATGAAAGTGGAATCAAAATATCTTGAGCTTGGCGAAAAATTTGTCAGGACATTGTTTGTCGTTACTTATCCAAGATACATAAGCGTGGGCTGGTTTGCACCGGTTATAAATTTGAACACACCGCTTGATATTGGCATGTTTTTCTATCCCGTTGGTTCGGAAATTATTTTAAAGCAATTGAGAAACAAAGTGGGCGCCCTGGAAGCGCAGATTTTATCAGACGCAGAAAAAGGCGCGCCCAGAGACCCGATCAGAGAGACGGCTTTAAGAGACATTGAGAAGTTGAGAGATGACTTGACGCAGGGCACTGAAAAGTTTTTTCAGTTCGCTTTGTATGTGACTATTTATTCTGAAAGTAAGGAACAGTTAGAGCTATTAACTGGTAAAATAGAGTCATTGTTTGGTTCGAAGCTCGTTTACACCAAAAGGGTTTTTTATCAGGCAGAACAGGGCTTTAATTCAACTTTGCCAGCCTGCAATGATGAAATGATGATTACTTTTAATATGAACACATCGCCCTGCGCCTCTTCATTTCCATTTGTTTCCTCGGAGCTAACTTCTGACAATGGTATTTTATACGGCATCAACAGGCATAACAACAGCTTGATTCTTTTTGACAGGTTTTCCTTGCAGAACGCCAATTCAGTTGTTTTTGCCACCTCCGGCGCTGGCAAGAGCTACGCTGTCAAATTGGAGATTCTAAGAAGCCTGATGCTTGGTACTGATGTGATTGTGATCGATCCCGAGATGGAGTATAAATATCTTTCAGACGCAGCTGGCGGCACTTATATCAACATTTCTTTGAGTTCAGAAAGCAAGATTAATCCCTTTGATTTGCCCAGGCCAACAAGGAAAGATGAAAAAACAGGGGATATTATTCGTTCGGCTGTCATTACCCTGAAAGGTTTGATGAGATTAATGCTAGGACAGCTGACAAACGAAGAAGATTCAATTGTCGACAGAGCTTTGATCGAAACTTATGCCAAGAAAGATATTACATCTGAAGCTGATTTGACAAAAGCAGAGCCGCCTATGATGAAAGATTTTGAAGAAGTCTTATCAGGCATGGCTGGCGCTGATGAATTGGTCATCAGATTAAAAAAATACACTGAAGGCACTTTCGCCGGGTTGCTCAATAGCCCGACAAATGTGGAGGTAAACAATCAGCTAGTTGTTTTTTCGGTGCGCGACCTGGAAGACGAGTTAAAGCCTATCGGTATCTCCACCATAGTTTCCTATATATGGAATATAGTGCAGTCTGAAATGAAAAAAAGAATCTTGGTCATTGATGAGGGATGGTGGCTGATGCAGCAGGAGGATTCAGCTAAGTTTATTTACGCACTTGTCAAGCGCTGCCGCAAATATTATTTAGGCGTCACCAATATAACCCAGGACGTCAACGACTTTTTGCGGTCGCCTTACGGCCAGGCTATTGTGACAAACTCTTCAATTCAATTGCTGATGAAGCAATCGCCAGCCGCGATTGATATTGTCGCTAAAACATTTCTTTTAACCCAAGGCGAGAAATATTTATTGTTGGAATGCGGGGTCGGGGAAGGCATATTTTTTGCTGGCGCCAAGCACGCCGCCATCAAAGTCGTCGCTTCCTATATCGAAGACCAAATCATCACCTCTGACCCGAGACAGCTGCTGGAAATTGAGGCGGCCAAGAAAGAATTTGAGGAAGCGATAGCACAGGAAGAAGCCCCCGCTGCCTAATTAAAATAATTATACTATTTTTTATTCATCAAATTAATAATTGTGTAGGCTATTCTAATTTCAAATTCTAAGCACGAAACTCGAAGCACTAAACAAATCCAAAATTCAAATTACCCAAATAGTAAAGTACAAATCTATAATTATAGGACTTACGCGTCTGTCATGCTGAACTTGTTTCAGCATCTAAACTAATAATGGTAGATCCTGAATCAAGTTCAGGATGACATATTAAACGGACTAGGAGTTAATTTAAGGCGACAAACGCGTAAGTCCCAAATTAAATAAACTAATCAAAAATATATGAATCGCCGGAAAATATTTCTAATTATCCTGATTGTCATCGTTGTGCTCCTAGTTTTGGCTGCCTTATATTTTGCTTTGTGGTGGAAAAAGCCGACTAATGTTAATACGGCTAATAACGCAGTTAATACAACAGCGAATGCCAATCTGGTTAATACAGCTAATCTAAACGCTAATCTGCCTGTTAATGAGGAAGCGAAAACAAAGGTTAATCTCGCTACTATTGCCCAGAGTTTTGCCGAAAGATTCGGTACTTATTCAAATCAGAATAATTTTGAAAACATTTTAAATTTACAGGATTTAATGTCTGATAAATTAAAAACATGGTCTGATCAATACATTGCCGGTGAAAGAGCAAAAGCAGCTGACACTACAACCTATCACGGCGTTTCTACCAAAGCTATTTCCTATCAGACAGTCAGTTATGACACTGATAAAGGCGCTGAATTTCTGATTAATACGCAGAGAGTGGAGTCAAGCGTAACGCCCACCAATGTGGATAAAACATATTATCAGGAAATTACAATTAAGATAATTAAAGAAAAAGGGGATTGGAAAGTGGATGAGGTAAAGTGGAAATAGACTGAAGAACTTAAGAACTAAGAACCATGAGCTTTGAACTTAGAACCCAGAACTAAGGTCGCATGACTTAGCGCGACACGAGTGTCGCTACTCCAGTAAGATAGCTTAAGCATAAAATAAAAATAAAATATGGCCAATGTTCAAAAGCAAGGTGAAAATATCACAGAACCTGCGACAGATTTTAATGATAAAAAGCCTGTGAAATGGAAAAGCTCAGATGAGCTGATAAAAGAAAACGAAGAGTTATTTAGAAAGGATTTGTATAAACAACAGTTGGCTGATAAAAGAGCTAAATTGGGTGCAGCGTCAGAAAGAGGGGGTAGCACAGGAACATCAGAAACTACCATGCCGAGGAGTGAATATGCTAAAACGATCCAGGGAGGCTATCCGACGGTGAAACAACCAAAGCTATTAACTGATGAGGAAAAACAAGCTTTTGGTGGCAGAAAATTTGTTATTCCGGGGGCAAAGGAAAGAGGCGGTGAGCTTGGCAAAATTGCTAAAGAAAAAGCGACAGCACGCGGCAGACAAACGGCTGAAAAATTTAACGCTGGCTTGGAAACCCCTCATGAAGAAGTTTTTGGTGGAAAAGAATTTGTTAGTCGGGGAGAAGAAAAAGAAGCGGAGCGAGGTTTAAAGCGAGAGAAAAAATCTGGCGCTAGCGCAGGAACATCAGAAAATGGTTCGCAGAAAGCTGATTATGCTAAATTGGAACGTATGCCAGGTGGTCTTGAAGTGAAACAGCCAAAGCTATTAACTGATGAGGAAAAACAAGCTTTTGGAGAAAAAGGGGAAGCAGCAGGCAGTGTCAAGGGTAGCTGGAATCGGCTGCAAGCCAGGCTTTCGGCGATGAGAAAATTGCAGAAAGACGTGGCTGAAGGCGGTCAGTTTTCCTTGGTTGGGACACAAATGTTAAATCAAGCGGCAGAGAAAGCAGTGAAGCAGGTCTGGTACGCCATTCATGAGACTGTTGAGGGAATAGTGATTTGGTCCCTTTTTTTACTTAGTCCTTTGGCTGTAGCCTTGGTCTTTATCAGAATTATTGGCTATCTTGGCCTAAATCATTTTTTCTCCGTTAGGTTTCGGGGCATCGAAGTAAAACCATTCCCAGGACCTGGCTGGGGCGATATCAGTCGTGTCAAAACAATTTTGGCCTGTATCGTAACCTTGATAATGATTTTAATAATTTATATACTGACTAATCCTTGTGAAAGTATTGGTTCTCTTTTCGGTGAGGGGGCAGCAAAAGTGTTTTCCAGCGCTTGCAAGTTATTCGGCTTGCATTAATATAATATAACAGCATGATTGAAAGAATATTCAAAGATAAAATAAGCTGTATATTTCTCTCGCTGGTGATTAGTTTGAACCTGCTGGGCTTTTACAGTTTTTTGTTATTGCCAGCTATTGCTTCAGCCCAGCAGACAGAGAACAGTGAGGCTTACTGCAGAGACCTGACTGTGCCTGATCCGCAAAATGCAGGGGAGAGAATAGACAGGTATATAAAACTTGGTATCCCGATTCCCGGTTTTACCCAGACAATCGAAGACAAAGACGGTAATAAAATCCATGTGGTTAAAGACCTGTCCTGCTATATATACTACTTCTACAAATACTTTGCCAGCGTGGTCGGCATTTTAGCCGCTGTAATGATTATTTGGGGCGGCTTCAAATACCTAACTTCTTTTGGCAATCCATCAAGAATTTCAGGGGCTAAAGAGCAGATTACTTCTGCGATTATCGGCTTGTTTATCACCCTTGGCACCTACGTGATTTTATTTACGATTAATCCATCTATTGTTAATTTACGGATGCCGGCAGTAACAAGCATCAAACAGATTAAACAAAGCACTATATGGTGTGCTGATTCAATTTTTGGTCCTCCCCAGGAATGTGGTAAGCCAGAAAAAAATTCTGAAGGTCAAACCTGCTATTGGCATGTTTGTGACAATGAAAATGACGTTTGTGTTTTAGAAGAAAAATTCGTGTGTAGAAATGCTCGTGATTTTTGTTACTATAAAAAGATTAGTAGTAAAAATTATAGAAGTGGGAGTGAATGCTCAGAGGTGAATAAATATTTAGAGAGAGCTGGTTTCAGAAATATTATTTGTAGGCCTTATGAAATAACACCAGGTGGTGAAAAACAACAACATTGCAACCTTTCGGAAATACTGAAATGTCCGGTTGCTTATGAACGTGCTTCTTGTGAAAATTGTGGGGAAGAATTATGTAAAGATGGTTACTCTAAATGTAAAGAGCCTGAGGAGGAAATAGTAGGAACGGTAGTTGATTTTATTTGTTGTGGATCAGAAGCGTTTCCTACACATTATATTTGTACATCACTTAATGAATAAATTATTAAAACAATTCTTATCCCACGAACAAACGAACTCTGTTAATCATCTTCATTATTAATACTTTGAGCTATTAATAAAAAGAAATTAAAATAAAATTTTAGATGATTTATCAAAAATTAAAATCAAAATGCTCATTTTATCACCCACAAAAATATTTGGGAGTATATTAAAAAACAGATTAAGCAGGACTTTCATTTTCTTAGTTATAAGCCTTAATTTGTTGGTTTTCTATACATTTTTATTAATTCCTCTAAAAGCCTCTGGCCAGACAATACAAGACAGCGAGAATTATTGTCGGGATTTGAAAGATCTGAATGATCCGAAAGGTGAGAGACTGATATACATGAAATTGGGTGTGCCCATTCCGGGCATTACCTCCACAATCACAGACGAACAGGGCAGAAAAATCGCAGTGGTTAAAGACTTACCCTGCTTTATTTACTACTTCTACAAATACTTTGCCAGCGTTGTCGGGATTTTAGCCGCTGTCATGATTATGTACGGCGGTTTCCGCTATCTGACCTCTTTTGGCAATCCATCGCGTATAACGGCGGCTAAAGAGCAAATCACCTCAGCTGTCATTGGCTTATTACTTGTTTTGGGTACTTATATCATTTTATATACCATCAACCCCACCCTTGTAAGATTGCAAATGCCGCCAATACAGCATATAGCCAAGATTGTGCAGGGCAGGATTTGGTGTCCTGAAGAGGCCACATTCATTAAAGACAAAAATGGCAAAGATATTGGCGACCTCGATGAGGATGGTGTCAAAGATTGCGGTGAAAAGGGCACCACAGCGGGGATAGATGAAGGGGGAGGTGAATGTACATTTGCCGGAAATTGCGGAAAGGATAAATTATGCGGTTTGAGAGAAGGGAAATATGCTCCTTATGAATGTCGGGATATGAAGGAAGTCTGCGAAAAAACTGATCCCGAGAACTGTAAGGCGACTGACGAACAATTAGTAATGGTTGGCCGTCAAGATAAAGTCTGTAAATTTAATAGTTACTACGGAAAATGTGGGTTACGGGATCTTAATTCTTGTTGGGATGGATGGAAAAGAGTGGAGTGTAATATTGGTGGTGGATTAGAGACACCATGCTGGTATGGACAAGAGAATGAGCCAAAGAGTGATTGTACAGATGATCCGCGGGTTAACTCTACTGATTTCATTTGTTGTGGATACAGGTTAAAAACAGAAATTGATTGCCGTAAGGTATCCGATGGATGTCATAATGATGAGGTTAAGGTGGATTGTAATTATTGGAACGGATTAAAAAATACAAATTACGATAGTTGCTATGAGAATAATGCATGTAATCTTGGTTGCAATGGGGTTGATAAATGTTTCTGTAGCGAAGTTTGTTGCATGGAGCTTAAATTAAAGTAGTATGAGATTTTGTCCTTTCTTCCCAGAAAATAATTAATTTGACTTTTTAATATTTAAAAAACTATGAATAAACGAACACTATTAATTATCTTATTTATCCTCGCTATTATTGTTTTCGGCTTTTTGATTTACTAC
>Ga0180007_10001271_pt1 | contig 35649 bp, 20 predicted proteins | sample MM_PC_MetaG_FD_121122 | JGI IMG/M metagenome (GOLD analysis project Ga0180007, IMG submission 121122) | Groundwater microbial communities from the Aspo Hard Rock Laboratory (HRL) deep subsurface site, Sweden - MM_PC_MetaG | ecosystem: Environmental > Aquatic > Deep subsurface > Groundwater... | reverse complement strand
TGAATCTCTTGAATCTTCGAATCCCGCTGGACGAGACGGGATTGAATTTTCTTAGCTGACCATGTATTGTGAATATGCGTTTGTTGCTACTGAACAGCCAACAGCTTCATTCTGTCCGAATCGTCAGGGCCTTAAAGTCGCATTTTTGATCAGCTCATCACAACAGGCCTCAGTTTATTTTATCCGGGATGCTGTTTCTGATCTCTTTGGCTGTTTCTTCATAGGCCTTGATGGCTGCCCGCTCAAAATCGGCTCCTCCTCCTTTGATGGAACTCATGCTTTTTTTGAAGGTTTCGCGTCCCGAGGCCATATCAACAACTGAAACGGTGGCATCCACAAAGGAAAAGTAAATCCCCTGCATATTGCTGCCATTGCGTGCCTTGGCCACGATGTTTACCATCAGGTCGGCTGTGGCCTGGTCCTCGGTAAAAGCAAATCCCTTTGCAGCCAGCACATCCTTGAGCACAGGCTCCAGGATGTTCACATCGAGTGGATTGTTATAGTGCATCTTTTCGCTGCTTTTGACACACACTGTCAGTGGAGCCACCTTAATGAGAAAACGGGCTGGTGTAACCGGCCATGTCGATTCCACCTGGCGCAGGAAGGCCGATTTGGGTTCGAGAGAAGCATAGGCCGCTACATCGAGCTGGGCCATAACAACCAACGTCTGCCGTGAAGCACTCAGTTGCTTCAGCAAGCCATCGGCAATACCTTGGGCGTTGGTAGTTGCATGTCCGACCTCGGTACCATCGAGCTTATAGGTTACAGGGGCATTGGCCAGGGGAGCACCTTCGAGGGTTACTTTTACACTCAGGGCTTTTGCCAGTGGCCGTCCGGCACGGCCTTCATGGCCATCGTTCAACGCAACAATTTTTATTTGTTTCAGCTGGTTGATTTTCACGAAGTTCTCAGGCACCCAGTTGATTTTATTTTCCCTGATCCACGACAGCGGCAGGCTCACCTCGGCGGCAGCCAGCGCACTGCCATTGCGGCGCACAACAGCGTTGGCCTTGAGCAGCTCGCCTTCTTTCCAATAGGTGCCATCGGCCACAACAGCTGTTGATGCAGCGGTTTTACTGCCTGCAATCACCTGATAATTGCCGGCCTTCACTAGGCTACGCGACAAGGCTTCATTAAACCGGTTGGAAAACTCACTTTTCAATCCGGAGGATTCGAAGGTAAGCGGATTGAGGGTGAGGGGTTCCTTGATGTCGCCCAGCTGCAAAAACAAGCCATAGGCCATGAAATAGGACAGCTCATCGATATTGGCCCTCGGGCTTTGCTGCAAGGCTGTTATGCCATTTTTCACCTTCAGCATCAGCCCGTTGCCCCTGTCGAAACGGAGTTCATTTTCAGACTTCAGCCCCAGGGCTATCAGGATAAACTGGGCCTCCTCGAGTTGGGTGAAAGAAGGCATGGTTTCGTAATAGCTTTTCAGAGCCAGTCCCTTGTCGCCTTTTTGCTGGTAGTTTTCGGCTTCGGTTAGCTTGTTATCAATTTTACCTATCAGGTTATCCACCGAGTTGCGGTAATAGTAAATCAGTTCCGATTTTTTTACCCAGGCGATGGCATAGGCTTCCTGTTTTTTCTTGTCGTGGTACCTTTCGGTGCGCAAACCGGCAATGTCGGCTTTCGACAGCGAGACGCTCCTTGTTTTGAAGGCTTCGGTGCTTTTCTGGTCCATATTGGCAATCATGAGGTCAGTGGTGGCCTCTATGTTGACCTGAATTTGCTGAATCAGTCCCGCCCTTGCCTGCTCTTCATATTTATCGAGGATTTCCTTTGGGTCGTCATCGGCTTTGCTGACTCCCGAAATAAACGACACAAAATAATCGGAGTCGGGCCTGTTGGCTGTGCGCCAGGCATAGTCGGTCCACAATGGCTTCTGGGCCGATGCAGTCCCTGCAAAGCCGGCTAGCAGAAGCAGCCCCAACGAAATTGTAATAATTCTTTTCACTTGCGTAAATTTAGTTTACATCAGACCTGTGCACAAAGCCTTCTTTGCCGTCGGGCAGCTTAATGCGAAACCATTCGCCTTTTTGTTCCATCATCGGAAATTCGAGGCCACCAGGCACCCTGGCAATGACTTTTCCGTTCTTTACCGGAAGGTCCCTGACCTCAACGCGGTCGGAGCTTTTCCCTTTGATCTTGATGCGTTTTGCCATCAGGTCAGCAGTGGATGCATTGAATTCGTATTTCTGCAACGGCCGGCCAATACTTTCGAGGAAGCCGGCGATGGCAACACCCGATTTGGCCCGGTGCAGTCCATCAGTGTACAAGGTGTTTGCAGGTTCAAGGTTCGAAGCAATGGTGTAATATTCCAATGCCTCGTCGAAAGAACCGACCATTTCGTACAAAGCTGCCAGGTTATAGGCCGCCTTGGGGTTGTAGGAGTCAGCCTCATAAATGGCATAAAACAGTGGCAAAGCCCTGTCGATGTTGCCATTTTCGATAAAATCTGAAGCTTCATCGGCTTGTTTTTTCAGTTCTTTCAGCTTGATCCGTTCCAGGTCGTAGCGCATCAGCTGGAAGCCGGGAGTGAAGTAATCCACAAAAGTGCGGGCACTTTTTTTCAGGCAGCTGTTGAGCAACTGTTCTTCAGGAGCAATGCCCGATCTTTCATCGTCACATTTTTTATCCTGGCAGGAAACCCTTGAAGTCTCGGTGCCAATAATGATGGCCGTTTCAACGCTGATGATCTTAAGGCTGGCCTGAACGGTTACTGTACGGATGTGGCAGTTGGAAGTTTTGTTTTTCCCGTCGAAACCTTTGTAGTTTGTGCTGGGGTATTCGTTTTTCACGTCGTATTCCACATCACCAATCAGGATGACATCGAGGCCAAGGAGCTTTCCTACCTGAGCTGCAGTATTTTCATCGATGAGGCCCGAAAGTCCGATGCGCTGTTCCTTTAGCACCTGTTCAATCTGGCTGCGCTCAATCACGGTGTACATATCGGTTTTAAACCCCTTGATGTAGGTAACTCCTTCAACTTTCTTTCCCATGCCCATGAAACCTGATTTCAGGTCTTCGATACCGCGCGACTCGCTGAGCAAATCAGCGATGATGTAATCGCTGAGCACACTACCAGCCCTTCGGTTTCCGGTAAAATCGAGTACGCCTATTTTCCTGACGTTATCGTACTGTTTCACGGGAGCTTTGATCACAAAACAATCGACACGCTGCGCGCGGATTTCCTGTCGTAGCAGCAATCCGGTGACAAGCATAAAGCATGTCAATAAACTGATGGTTAATTTCTTTTTCATATGACAGTTGTTAGTGGGTTGTGTATTAGTTCGACATCCATTCCCGGTAAGCACCCATTCTTTTACTCACCCTTTCCACATAGTCTTTTGTTTCCTGATATGGCAGGTAGGCCCGCAAGTGAGTATATACCTGATCGGAAGTCATGCTGTTGATCTTGGGAATGGCATTGCCCAATTTGGTTGTTCCGATGAAGGCCCGGCTTACATTTCCCGCTCCGGTGTTGTATGCTGCGATGGCACAAAAAAGCCTGCTTACGGGATCATTTACCTTGCCGAAACTTTTTTCGAGCAGCATATGCAGGTAGGCTGATCCAAGCTCGATGTTGTTTTTTGCTTCATACAAGTAGTTTTCGCTGAGCATTTTGTCCTCGCCATACACAAAATGATAGGCATCGCGTCCTGCATAACGGGGCACGATCTGCATCAGTCCGAATGCGGGCACAGCAGAACGGGCTTTTGGGTTGAAATAGGATTCGGTATGCATGATGGCAAAAATGAGCTCCGGGTCAAGCGCGTATTGCCGTGCATAGGCCAAAATAAACTCGTAGAACTTCTCGGCCCGTGATTGGATGCTGTTGGGAGCAAGCGGCAGTTTCACCGACACGACAACCCTTTCTTTGCTGTCGGCACCTTTGATGGTGATTTTATCCACGGGTTTTCGTTCGATCACCTCTTTTGCATATTCGCCTACATTGCTTTCTGTCACCTTTTCGCCATCGGCTATTTCCAGCTGTCCTTTCAGTACCGGTTCGTCAGAAAGGGGCTCCGGCTGCTCAAAATCCATGGTAAAATCCTTTGATTTGCCCTTTGTGGTGGCCAGCTCTTTCACCGCATCGCCCAGCCTGGCCTTCACCAGTTCAGCGTTAGCAGCCTCTTCGGGACTAAGAAGCAGTTCCACGGTGGCTTCCTCAGTTTCAAAATCAACGAGGGTGCGCGTTGTTTGATCGCTGCTATACTCTACCCAGTCTTTTTTGGTGGAGGATTTGAAATTGTCGGTCCCCCATTTTTGCTCAATATCGTTTTTAAACTTATCGAAAGCTTCTTTGCTCGCTTTCTCATAATCGTCCCACTGTTGGTTCACCGCTGCGGTGTACTCCTGAAAGTCCTGGTTCGATTTGTTTTTGAATTGTTCAAACGCATCCTGCGTTACCTGTGCGTTTAGGGTTGTTACAGCTGCTAAAAGCAAAATGATCAGAACAAGCTTTTTCATCTTAAATTGTGTTGGTCAGCGCATATATTGATACAAACTCCTGTAAATATGATGTTTAGTTCAACATAGTCAGTTTACTCACCTTCTTTCTTCTTCAGGCATTGCCTTGTCAAACCATTTTTGTTTTTTACACATCAAGGTCCAGTGCATCTGAAACAATGAATTCGAAAATTGCCTTCTCCTGATGAAATATGAAGTCGAAGTTTATTTGCTGAATTTATAGCCGAGCAAAGCATCCAGGGATACCTTTCTAAGTCCCGGTCCTTTTTTAGCCATCACGGTACAATCCCAAACAGGCAGCAAAACAACATCCACTGCCGACACCTTTACCTTGTATTTGCGTTCGAGCATGGTAACAATTTCTACCGGATTGATTTTCTTTCCCAAGCGCCTGAAGTCGTATTGCACCTCATCGCGTTTGCGGCGATCGAACTGTATACGTTCGTCAAAATCCTGAATTTTATGGGGTTCCAGGGATACGAGTGCTTCGAAATTGATGCTACGCTTGCGCAGCGACAAAATTTCATACGACTTGTAATCGATGTACAGGCTTAGCGGAATTTCAATGATGGTCTTTTTAAAAAACCCCTTTTCCTTGCTGAAAATCATATCAGCCTTAATCAAAGGGTGGTAGTCAAACGCAGCCTGCTGCAATTTTTCCTGTTTGATCAAATTAAAAAAAATCCCCCTGAGGAATGGCCTTATCCTGTTGTTCAAGTCACTTTCGAAAAGGCGGTGGTCAGCGATCAAAACGGTCTCTTTGCTGTTTTCACCAGCTTCTGTTTCAGAGGGTGGGTCAGGCACTGGTGTTAACACAGGCTTTTCAGCAAGCGGTGCAAGCTGGTCTTCGTTGGTGATTTCAAGCACAACTGGTGGTATCTCAGTCTTTTGCCTGTTCACGGCATATTTCTCGCGCAATGCTACCGGTATCAAGCCGGGAAGCTGTTCTTCGCTGATGACATCGTGTCTTGTTACAAGCCACCTGACCTGAAACGTGAGCATTTCTTTGTATTCGTCGGGCGAGAGCAGTAAAAACTTCCCTTTGCCCAGCGAAGGAATGCGGTTCATGATATCTGCCGTGCCGGTAGGCGACATGGATTCGAGTCTTGTTTCGATTTTACTCAGGTCCTGTTTTGTTTTCAGGTTTCCAATGAGGTAGGTCGATATCTGGGCAATGGATTTGTAGTCAATATCGCCTGGATTTTGTGTGGCAATCAGGCAGCCAACACCATATTTACGGGCTTGCTTGAATAGAAGCATCAGCGATTCCTTGCAGGCAGGCATTTTCACCGGAGGTAAAAAGGGAGCGATCTCGTCGATGTACAGCACAGCCTGAATGCCGTCCTGCCCGCTTTTCAGCGGGTTACGCAGCATCCAGTTGTACAACATCTGAGTGATGTTGGCCATAAAAAACTCTTTTTCCTTTTGGCTTCCCAGTGTATTCAGGTAAATGACCGATATCCTGGTTTTTCCGTTGTTGGGTTCGTCGAGGCCAAGCAAGGACTCTATCCTTGCCGGATATCCTGTTTCAAAAATCAGCTTGCGCGAACCGAGGGTTAAAAACCGCAGCTTTTTGATGAGCTCACCCAGCGATTTCAGGCTGATAACCGCACCAATGATGTTATTCACTGATTCGGGCAGGTCATTAAGCAGGTCGATCAGGTTATTGAAACTGCCCAGGTGGAACTGTTTGTCGAAACAATACTCAAACACGGCTGTCAGCACCGATTCGGCCGATTTGCCTTCGTCGTTGTCGCTGTCGTAGCCAATCAGTTCTGCCACATTCTTGGCCGTTGCCGAAAAATACCTGAGCCGGTCTTCCGCATCAATTCCCTCCAGGTCATCGAACTGCAAGGGGTTGATTGAAAGGGGCAGGCCCTTTGAACTACCCGGTGTCCAGATCACCACTTCTGCTTTCCCGGCGTATGCATTCCTGATTTCGACCGGAACCGATTTGCCGAGCAGCATGGCATCATCTGTTTCTACATTGATCAAAGAAGCAATGTCGCCCTGCGGGTCGAAAATAATTACAGGGACACCAAATCGGGCCAACTCCTCAATGATTACCTTACAGGCCACAGTCTTACCGCTTCCGGATGCTCCAAAACAGGCAATGTGACGCTGAACAGCCCTCAAACTCAGTTCGACCTTGTCTTCATTATGAAAACCAAGCATCATCTTCTCCATGTGAAAGCTTATAGGTGGTTGGTTTTGTGATACTTAAAAAAAGTAATTCAAAGGTACAAAATAATTATACGTTTTTCCTAAAAAAACCAAATATTTATCTCATTGATCTTAAACTCATTAGATTGGAAACACAATTTAGAAAGATTCTAATTTCGCAGGCCATGAATTGGGCCGATTGAAACAATAACAGATCGTTAGGTGCATGTATTTGTGATCGGATACCTGATACGGGCGGCTATCCGATGGTTTCGATGAGTCCTGATTTTGCGATATAATCTTCAAGAAAATCCGTGAAACTACCGTAGAGTTTTTGTTCGAGCCAGTCGTAAGGCCCAACTTCGTGCCAGGCATCGTAAACCGGGCTATCGGCATAGGGTTCTTCCTGTGCGGCGAATACAAGCAATTCCTGGTTATCGGTGTGACAAAAAGGAACAAAAGCCATGTCCTTTTCCATGAATTTGTATTCGATGCGGTCGTAGTGCTCGCCTATTTCTTCGATACCCAGCAGGGTATTGGCGTTCCAGGCTGCAGATTCTAGCGTATCTGTATCTGTTTTCTTAATTGGTTCAGGGAGCATAAAGCCACCATTATAGAATAACAGAAAGATCCTGTAAGTATCAGGCAAGGGGTGCTTGATGTAATTTTCGAGGGCTGCAATCTGATCAACCGATGCGCCTGCATTGAAATGACAACATCCTGGTTTTTCGCTGATTAACTGAGTAAGTTTTTCAAGTAACATTTCGAGCTTTTCCATATCATCCACTGATCAGTTTAACATATTTCTGGCGTAGCCGGGTCGCGCGTCGCACAACACGCACAAATGACTTCTCAGGTCCGGTACCCCACTCTTTAAGCAGCCCACTGACCTCGCCGAATTCACCTGCTTCGCGGTGGATTTCGGCCAGCAACAGTCCTGCCTCCCGCTCCGCATACAGGGGTTTCATGCGTTGCAGGTTTTCCTTAAACACCTTGCTGAAACGGGCAAACTCAAGTTGTCCGGGCGATGGCAACACAAGCCGGCGCAGGAAAGTAAGAAAAACACGCAAGCTCCATTGTCTGCGTCCCGGGTAAGCCCTGATGCAGTCGTTTATGGTCCACCACAGCCGGGTCCTGATCCAGGTTTCGCGTTCAGTGTTGCTGCAGGCCTGACTATTCAAGGCTTCGGCATAAAAGTTAACGAGTGCTTCCCGGTAGCCTTCTTCGAAGCTGTCGATTCCCGGGGGGCGCCATTCGTCGCGTTCATAAACCCTGACAGCATCTTCCTGAAAATCGTAGGCCGGCACCATATGGACGTCTTCCCTGCAAAAGATATCGCTGCATGCCGGGCATTTGATGAATAGGGGTTCCATGAAATATACGGCTTGATGATCCTGAAACCCATCGCTCCACAACATGGATTCATGCACGGTGTATGAGGTGAGTTCAATGGATGCCATCCATGCCCCACAAGCGGGACACTGAAAAAACTGCTGCAGAAAGGTGGTCATAGGCTTGGGTTATTGATTAACCGGCTACTTTAAATACCAGGCTGTCATGCCTGCTGATTCTTTTGCGCAATGCGGCTACCAGATGGGTGTGACGCGTTTCTTGTCCTGCAAGCGTTTTTGCCTGCATAAAATCACCTTGTTCGCGGTAAAGTTCGATCAGCCTTAACGGGTCAATTACGGCATGCTGTCCGGTGAGTACAATCAGTGCGTGCAGGTTTTCCCTGTATTCTGCTTGCATGGCAATAAACTTCTTCCTTGCTTCATGATTGATTTTCAAATTGCTTACCCAAGCCATCAGGCTCAGATTGCCCTTCATAAGGGAAGACAGATCCGATGGAAAAAGATCACGGATCAAGTCGTTGTATGCCCAAAGTAACCACTGCCGCAGGTGAAATACCTTGTCCATTTCAAGGCCAGGCCATTTTCTGAGCAGGCGTTCATAATGCCCGATGAGCGCCAGTTTCCCCATCAACACATTCAGGTTACAGCCGAAATCGCGCCATGAAGCCCACGAATAGACCAATTGTCCGTTTTCAGCATTCACCAGCTGATGGTATTCAGCCTGCCTGCTTTCGATGTGTTTGGCTTCATCGGCCCAAAAATCGTGTGCGCATGCCGGGCACCGGATTACCTCGCACTCACCAACAAGGCTGATCTCATTCATCGATTTTCCATCAGACCATAATTGCGAATGGTTCAGGGTCTCGCTTACGGGTTTTTTGCCGGCAAGCCAGCTGGCACATAGGGGGCATTGTACCAGATAATCAAGGTATGAGGTCATAAGGATACCGAAAATGAGGCATAAAATTACAATTTTAAACGCTCATCAAAAAAAAACAATCATTCATTGCAAAAAGATGTAACTTTGAGTGTTAAAACCATGCAATCAGTCGGCTTGACTGCCTTTTGTTCCCTAACATTATTGGTTATAATTTTTTTCAATACATACATTTTCAATAAGTTATCAAATTAAAACCAATTGTCATGAAAACGTTTTCAAAAGTATTATGTGTGCTCATTGTTGCCGGACTCAGCCTGGGGACATCAACAGGATTAGTTGCACAAAGTGAAAAGGAACTCAAAAAAGAAGTGAACCAGAAGGCGCTCAAAGAAGCCCGTAAAGAGGCCAAAAAACTCGACAAAGAAGGTTACAAGGTCAATCCCGGCCAAATGCCCTTGGCCAAGCAGCTCGAAGCTTCATGGATGATGCAGTACGAAGTGGATGCGAAAGGAGAGAAAAAATACTATATGGCTGATGCTTCCTCGGTTGGCGAAACCCAGGCTGCCGCAAAACTTCAGGCTTATGAGCTGGCCAAGATCAATATGGTGGGGCAAATCTCCTCAGAAGTTGCCGGACGCGTAAAGAATAATATCGGTAACCAGCAACTATCAACTGATGATGCAGCCTCGATCACACAGACAATGGGCGAATTTCAATCGAAATACACCCAGAAACTGGGCCGGGTGAAAACAGCCTTTGAAGCATGGCGCATTGTCAACAAAAAAGTTGAGGTGAGGGTTCTGCTGGCCTACAGCACTGAAGAAGCTATGAAGCTTGCAAAGGACCTCATCCGCGAAGACCTGAAGAAGCTGACCACCATGGACGACCAAAAGATATCGAAGGTGTTGCAGTTCTGATATCCGGGTCAAACTGATCCGTTTATTGTTGTGATTTTGATCAAGATTCAAAGGGGCTGGCAATGATGTCAGTTGCCTGAATCAAGGCAGAATCACATCCGGACTAATCCTTCAATTTCGGTTTAAAATAATCTCTACACATGAAAAAGATTCATTCCCTCATCTTTGTGCTGAGCGGATTTATTGCCTGTGTTCCTTTCAGCAGGAGCCATGCACAGTCTTTTGAAGACTTTCAGCAAAAAATTGACAAAGAATACCAGCAATTTGAAGCGGAAACGCAACAACAGTTTGATGCCTTTGTTGACCAGATTGACCGCGAATTTGCTGATTTTTTGAAAAAATCATTTACGGCTTTTGATGTTGAAACAGGAACAGTGAAGCCTTCAGCGCCAAAACCCGAAGAAGTTCCTGGCTATAGTCCGGGTGCTGAAAGGCCAAAAATCAACGAAATCAGCGTGGATGTGCCTATTGGCAAAACCGGCCGTCAGCCGCGATTGCCGAACATCAAAAAGACCGAAAGCGGAGATTTTCAACGGCAAGAGGCTTCGTTCACTTACTTTGGCGCTGCCATCAGGCTGCAATACGACAGCCGGATGAAAACCACCGTGCTGGAAGAAGTCAGCCCCCAGGCCATTAGTGATTACTGGAATACACTGAGCGAAACGAACTACAATTTCCTCGTGAAACAACTTGAAGATTACCGCACACAGCTTAACCTGAACGACTGGGCCTATGTTAAACTGGTCGAGTCCTTTGCTGCCACACTTTATCCATCAGCACCCAGCATGCGCAATATGACCAGCTGGTTTGTGCTCACCCGCTCGCGCTACAAAGCCAAAATTGCCTTCAGTCAAAACAGGGCGTATTTGTTGCTTCCCGCTTTACAGACAATTTATGGCGCCAATTTCCTGGTTTCTGATGGCCTAAAGTATTATATGACAGAGGCCACGCTGGCTACAGTGAACACCTACAAAGGCGATTTCCCTGAGGCTGATATCATTCCTGATCTGACAGCCCCAAATCCGCTGAACCTGCCTGCCGACCCCGCCTATAAGGCGATCAAATTCAATTATAGCGGTAAAGAATATGCCTTCAGGATTCTGTTCAACAAAAACCTGATGAAGTTTTATGAAACCATCCCGATGACAGAACCAACAGTATATTTCAACTCAGCTGCCTGGAGTGGAAGCAAAGATGCTTTTCGCGAAGCCCTTATGCCAATGCTCGAAGGAAAATCAAGCCAGGAGGCTGTGGCATTGTTGCTGGCCATGGTGCAATCAGGTTTTGAATACAAGACCGATGAAGAACAGTTTGGCCGTGAGAAATATATGTTTGCCGACGAATTACTCTATTACCGCTTTTCAGATTGCGAAGACCGTGCAGTATTGTTTTCGTGGCTGGTGAAGGAAATACTGGGCCTGCCAACCGTAGGTCTGGCATTTCAGGGGCATATGGCTTCGGCAGTGTGTTTCGATGGCGAAGTGAGCGGAAGTCATTTCAGCTTCAATGGCTGCGATTATGTAGTAACCGATCCAACCTTCGTCAATGCGCCTGTTGGTTTGCTTATGCCGCAGGTTGTTAACCAAAAGCCAGAAATTATTGCCATCAATGGCAAAGGTGTGCAGGATGTGCAACTCTGGGATTTGGCCCGTAAGGCAGGCGCCTACAAAGCCGACAAGCTCCGCGATGTGGTATTTGATTCATCCGGTAACGGTTATATTTGTGGGTATTTTGTCGGCACTGCTGATTTTGGTTCAATCAAACTGAGCAGTGATCCGGAAGTGAAGACCGGATTTGTAGCTTCTTATGACCGGGCGGGTAAATTGCGCTGGGCCAAAGCCTTCAATGGCTCGTCGGACAACCTGGCCTACAGTCTTTCGTTCAATGCAGATGGCGATCTGATGGTAGCAGGTTCGTTCAGGGGACAATTGGGTATTGGCGGCAACACCCTGGAAGCAGCACCCAATACCGATGTGTTCGTGTCCAGAATTACACCCGACGGGCAGTTGAAATGGGCCAGCAAGGCAGGCATCGACAAGCTCAACCAGGAGGCTGGTTTTATGTTCAGTGCCGGTTTCGATGCACAGGGCGAGAAGTTTATGGCCCGCCTTTACGACGAAACCGAAGACTTCGACAACTTCGGTCTGCAGGTTGACGAAAATGGAAACACCTTCATTACCGGTGCGTTTTATGCAACTACTGGTATGAACATCAACAAAGGCAAGGGTTTTGATACGGGAGAGGGATTTAACCCGGTGAACAGCCTCAAAGCCGAAAATGATGCCTTGCTGCAGGAACAGTATGAACAAACCATTGCCGGTATGTTTGCCGCCATGAAGCTGATTCAGATCAACACCCTTGAGCTGCCCGGAAAAGATGTGCAGTCGGTATTTGACAAGCACAATCCTACTTTCGTGAAGGTGGCGCCAAAGTTTTACAACAGTTTTGGCGGACTGCGCTTTATGAAGAATGCAGGGGGTATCATCACCATCAAAACTTCCGATGGCAAGCCGGTGGTGTTCGACAAGATAATGGTTCAGGACAACGCGCGGATCAAGGTGGTGACCTATAAGAGTGGCAATGCCCGCATCGAGGTGTTCTCGGGCATCAACATCAGCAATGGTCCCCTCAGGTACGCCTTAAACGAAGTCAAGCTGTTTAAGGATACCGGTGATTTGCTGTTGGGCTACGACAGCGACAACACCCAGATCAAACTGAACCTGCGCAAGGATATGCTGAAGCTGGGGCAATAACCAATTCACAACGAATGCCCTTTAACAAAATATACGAATTTGATTAATTTTGAATGCCTGAGCTGTTGACTACGACAAAACCAACGAAATAAAATGAGAAGAATCCTTTTCCTTGCCTTTTTTCTCCTGTTTTCCACAGGGATTCTGCCTGCCCAGACTGAAGAGGAAGAAGAGGTTGTTGACGCTTCGTCGATGACAGAAATCAGCCTTTCACAAATGAACAATATTATTCGGGCTGGAGGAGATGAAATTTTCTTGCAGGACCTGATTATAAAACCCGGTCCGGAAGACAGGAAATTCCTCATTGACAAGATTTTCTTCAAAATTTATGAGATTCCGGCACCCACAGAAAAAGCGGTTTCACTGTATTTTTACAACTGTAGGTTCGAATTCGATGTGGATGCTGCCATTACCTTCAAAGGCTGGCTTTTTAACCGGCTCAATGTCATCGGCACACAAATCAGTTCTCCCCTGACCTTTGAGGAATGCCGCCAGACCGGGGCTTACCCGATCAGGATTGAAAACACCGTTTTTAACCATAACCTGAACGTTATTGGCACAGAAAACAGCCTTAACAGCCTGAGATTCAACAACTGCAGTTTCAGTCATCAGCTGAAGATCGGTCAGCAGCTGGGCGATCTGCAGATCAGCAATTGCAAATTTGATGCTGACAGCGTCTTTTTTGCCGATGCCGACTCTGAGCGTACCCACTATCAACTCGATGTTTCCGGTATTCAGCTGAGCAGCCTCGACCTGTTTCGCAACACCTTCGACAACAAGCATTTCGACTATTTATACAGCATCACGTTTAAAGGCACTGTCATTGGAAAGGCATTGATTCAGTTTCTTCAGGCAAACACGCTAAACCTCACCGATGCCACCATCGAAAAGTCGTTTCTTGCCGACTCCCTAAGCATCTCGAACTACATTGCCGTTCAAAACTTCGATTTCCCCGAAGAGAACACCAACCTTCCGTGGTATAATATCGGGGGTGAAAAGCTGTGTATATTTCTCTCCGAAGGCACTGAGCGCGACATCCCTTACCAGCCAAAATCGAGCGAAACGATTTCCAGAACCTTGTTTCTCAACGAGTTGATGGCTTGTTACAACAAGTTCAACAATATGTATGACACACGGGGCGATAAAATTTCGGGGAACGCCAATTACATTGAAATAAAAAACATCCAGACACGCAACCAGAAATACCTGTACGAAAAAACCGGGGAACTGAACTATTACATTGGTTACCAGCTGAATGATTTCGCCCGGTTCTCGTCTGATTATGCCACCAATCCTGCCCGTTCGCTCATCATCATTTTATGGGTGATCGTCATCTTTGCAGCCCTTTATCTCTTTACTTATTCCGAGTGGGACGGCATCAACATGGCCTATTTCGGCCGGCAGTATGCCTTGCTGGCCGAGTATTTCAAGACGGATAAAAGCCTGAAAGCGCTTTACGGGAACGACCTGGAGGAAGAGCAGGCACATTACCGCAGCTTAAAGGACGATTACCTCGACAAAACATCAGAAATACCCTATGCCATCCGCATCATGGGTAAACCCTTGTACGGGGCCTGGAAGTTCAGGCAGCGGCTGACTGGCTGGATATACGATCGCATTGAGTTCATGCACGGGAGTTGGCGCTCACTGTCCGGCAGCCGCAAATTCACCATTGGCTTGCTAACCACATTGATTTTGCTGGTATTTGTCGTGTTCGTCGTTTGTGTGAAACTGATCAACAGCTGCCTGCTCAGTATGAATATGTTTGTCAGCCTGGGTTTTGGCAAAACGCCAGAGCAGACACTTCCGATGTATATCAGCATCATTCAGGGATTTGTTGGCTGGTTTGTGCTGACCATTTTTTCCATTACCCTGCTTTCGCAGATGGTGCAGAACTTTTAAGCCGGCAAATAAAAATAGCTGCTTTGCTTGCACTTATGGCATGGTTTTGTAACTTTGCAGCCCGAATATTTTCACGGGATGTAGCGCAGCCCGGTAGCGCGCTTCGTTCGGGACGAAGAGGCCGCAGGTTCAAATCCTGTCATCCCGACAACCCAAAGCCCACCGTAAGGTGTGGCTTTTTTTTTGTTTGACGCGTTGCGCTTGTGTATAAGCGGAAAACGGGAAAAAAGACACCGTGAGCGAAGCGAACAGGGCTTTGGGATTGAACCCCTCCCCCAAGGTTCACCGAAGGTAATACTGTCATCCCGACAACCCAAAGCCCACCGTAAGGTGTGGCTTTTTTTTGTTTGACGCGTTGCGCTTGTGCATAAGCGGAAAACGGGGAAAAAGACCTGGATCAAGACTCAAAGGCAAGGTCACCCAGGTGTTGCAGGTAGCTGAGTACAAAACGCAATTCCGCATAGCTCACCTCATCGCCAAGTACGTCCTTTGCTGGTCCCAGGCGGGCATCTCTGGTATCTTCAAAATAGGTGGTGATGAGTTCAATCTTTTCGCGACTGACAAGGGTTCTGATTGCAAGTTTGCCATTTCTGACAAACTGATCAAGGTGTCGCTCAACAGTAGCTGGTGAAAGCTGCCGCTCAGCCGCAATTTCTTCCACTGTCATGCCCCGCTGTATCATCAAAAGGCTTTGTTCCTGCGTGGAAAGCTTAGGAGGCTTCTGAACTTCATCGGTGGTTTTTTGTGCAGCTTGCGTGCTTATTGCTTCCGATTCGGCAACCATTGCAATGATGTCATTCCCGAACCTGGCGGCTTTCAGCTTGCCAATGCCCTTTATTTTAATGAGTTCTGTCAGGGTGACGGGCTTGTTTTTCACGATGGCATTGATCGTTTTTACAGGCAGAATGCTGTAAGGCGCGATATCCCTTTCTTCGGCAAGCTGGTCGCGCCACTCCCTGATTTTTTCGTAGAGTGCCGAGGTGTGCTTTGGCCGCTTTTCGTCCCTAGCTTTTTTCCCTTTGTACACCGGTGTTTCAATGGCTGAAAGCGCCCTTGTTTCAACGAAGGTCTGGACGTCAAAGCCTTGCTGGCAGGCTTTAAGGCAACGCAGCTTCACCCAGGCATCCGCTCCAAGGCGGTCAATGGCTTCACCCAGGACTTTTCGTGTTGCCTTATTGTCTGTTTCAACTGAAATCCCCGGATCAAAAAACAGGCTTTCGATGATGGGAATGAAGTAAGCACATCCTTTTTGAATCCTTTCCTGCAGTAAATCGCTCAAATCAAGCTGATCAAGTGACGCAAAAAGCTGAGTGAGCTGGGCCTGAAATTTCGCTGATACCTGTAAAATTTCCACGACAAGGGATTGCTCAAGCTGCTGATACTGATCAACAAACGATTGATCCAGGCTTGACAAATGCTCCTTTGCCAGCTTTGAAATGTATTTCAAACGGTAATGCAACACCTTAAAATCGAACAACTCGACGACCAACGACTTTCTGTAGGCTGCCTTGGCATCGTTCAGTGTGTTTTCATCGGGTTGGTTTTCTTCGAGTTGACGCACAAAGCCACCGATTGCCTGATCCGTTTTAATGGCCTGTCGGCCGATTGGTGCGCTGAGCACAAGGCCTTCGAGCGTTTTGCAGCGGCTGAGGGCAACATACACCTGTCCGTGCGCAAATGCGGCATGCGCGTCGATGATGGCCTTTTCGAAGGTAAGCCCCTGGCTTTTGTGGATGGTGATTGCCCAGGCAAGCTTCAGCGGAAACTGGGTGAATGTACCAATCACGGTTTCGGTAATTTCTTTTGATTGCTCATCAAGCGAATAGCGCATATTCTGCCATTCGAGCCGGGTAACCGTAATTGCTTCTTCCTCGCCGGGACACCGGACGCTTAATTCGTCTTCGCCTATGCTTAACAGCCGGCCTATTTTCCCGTTAAAAAACAATTTTTCGACTGACGGATCATTTTTAACAAACATCACCTGCGCACCAGGTTTCAGCTCAAGTTCGAAGTCCGTCGGATATGCATATTCGGGAAATTCGTCCCTGATGCTGGCCACAAACTTTTTCGCTTTCCCCTTCAGGGTGGCCAGCTTTTCCTGGTTTATGTGTTGCGCCTGGTGGTTATGCGTGGTGAGGGTAATAAATCCTTCGTCAGTTCCGGGTGAAAAACCTTCGTTATACCGCTGGTTCAACAGCTTAAAACCGGTTTCATCGAGGCTGTTATCGCGAATCTGATTCAGTAAACCAATGAATTGGGCGTCGGTTTGCCTGTACACATGCTTCAGTTCGATTTGCACATAATCGCATTGCTGCAAGGCCTTGCTGCTAAAGAAAAAAACTGTTTCGTAGACGTTTTTCAGCAGCATCCATTCGTCTTCTCTGGCAATGGGTGCCAGCTGCTGAAGATCGCCGATCATGAGCAGTTGCACCCCTCCAAAAGGAAGATGCCGTGTGCGGTACCGGCGCAACATTTCATCAATGGCATCGAGCAAATCGGCCCGCACCATGCTGATCTCATCAATCACCAACAGGTCAATGCTTTTAATGATGTTTATTTTTGTCTTGCTGATCTTTTGGTAACGCGAGGCAAGCTGTTTTGGTTGCTGTTCTATTCCAAACTCATCAGAGGTCTGAGAGGTGGGCAATTGCGGACCAAAAGGCAACTGAAAAAAAGAATGGATGGTGACACCGCCGGCGTTGATGGCTGCAACACCCGTAGGAGCAACAACCACCTTACGTTTCGAAGTAATTGAGGTCAGGTTGCGTAAAAAGGTGGTTTTGCCGGTTCCGGCCTTCCCGGTAAGGAAAATGTGTTGGTTTGTCGATCTGACGTATTCCGCTGCAAGGCTTAGCTGTTCATTCTCTGTATCGGGATAGCGCATGGTGACTGGCAAGGTTGGTTGAAAAACAGGCTCAGCTTATTTGATGGCAAGATAATAAAAAAACCTTTTCCGGAAAAGGTTTGTTACAGGTTAAGGCCGTTTACCAGTTGAAATAGTGGATCTGGTAGTTATCGGCCTTATATGATTCGATCACACCCAGGCGCGATACCTCAGCCTCTTTGGCAGTAATAAACGCATTCGACGTACGGTGTCCCCGGTCGGCCGGACCCCAGTTGGGATATTGGGTCACCAGCAATTCATTGAATTTATAGTTCAGCTCAAAGTCGTTCATTTCCTTATGCACATTGCTCACCCACATATGATAGGCGTTTTTACCATCGCCTTGCGGATCACAGAAACAAGAAGAGAAAAGGAAGTAATAGTAAGGTCCCCGGCCATAATCAACAATGGGCGACTCAATGAAGATGTCGGTGGGCTCATCGCGGATGATTTCGGGATTGGTGTTGTTCCGGTAAATCTGCCCGATAAAGTTGTAACAGACATCGAGGCCGCTGACAAACAAATCAGGATCGCCATCGTTGTCATAGTCGCCCCAGCGGGCTGTACCGGCGCTTACGCCCGGCAGTCCGGCCATGATGTCGGCAAACAAAAACTGGCCCTGGTTCTGATATACAATGGCATAGGGTCTTTCGAGGCTTTCGCCAGTCATCACTAGGTCGAGGTCCCCATCCACATCATAGTCGGCAACATCGATGGTGCAGTTCAGCAGCGGCCTGATGCCTGGTGTCGACACTTCGGCAAACATATTGTTCTGGAGGTTTTTAAACAAACGCGTGGCTGGCCTTCCGGCGGTATTTTCACCGCTGATGATCAGGTCGGGCCATTTGTCGTTGTCGAGATCGGCAAATACGGCATCGGCGTTTTTCAATCCTTTAAAGTGGTTTGTGAGTGAGCTGAAACGCCCCTGGTTGTTCAGGTAAAGGCGTGTTACCGGCCCATTGGCCGATAAACCGCAGACGATGATATCAGGAAATCCGTCAACATTGATGTCGCCGAAGGCAGCTTTACCACGCATAATTCCTGCCAGCCCGGCATCGATTTCGGTAAATTTCAGGTTGTCGTTCCTGTAGATCGCGGTGATTATCCTTCCTTTGGCATCTTTCCCGCTGAGGAGGATATCGTCATCGCCGTCTTTATCAATATCGGCCAGCGCGATCGATCCATCCACCGTAGGTGTTATGGCGGCTTCTGTCTTTCTGAAGTTCCCGTCGGCCTGTCCCAACAACACGCCGGCAACATACTGTCCATTCACCAGCTGACCACTGAACACCACGTCCTGCCGGCCATCCTTGTTGAGGTCGCCCCGGGCGATGGCTCCAATGGTGAAATCAGGCAGTCCTTTAGTTACAGCAGCAAACTTGTCGGGCCCGGTTTGTTTAAAAAACACGGTTTTTGGCACCGATCGGCTCCCGGCAGAATTATCGCCGGCAACAATCAGGTCTTTTTTTCCATTGCCATCAACGTCCACCCAAACTGCTGCAGCGTGCACCAATCCCGGAGGCTGGTCTCTGATCAGGGTGAAAACCTGGGCATGTCCTTTTCCAAGCATGACGGCAAAGAGGAACAACAAGGTCAGGCGCAATGACATCGGGCAGTATTTTGATGTAAATATAGTAAAAGGCAACTGCTTCATGATTTCGCAAGGAAAATTTTTAGCGTCTCGAGTAATTTGTCGTTGCTTAATGGCTTACTCAAATATGCATCAAAGCCCAGTTCAGTATAGTATTTATCTTCACCCTGAAGGGCAAAAGCTGTTATCGCAATCATCGGAATGCCGTTGCCCTGTTTTCTGATCTTAAGCATGGCTTCGATGCCATCCATTTCAGGCATTTGAATGTCCATCAGGATGAGGTCGGGTTTTGGATCTGATGCAGCCATATCCACAGCGATGAGTCCGTTTGGCGCATGAAGCAGCTTCACTTTGGTACGCCTGAGCATGGTTTTGATCAGGTGAAAGTTAGTATCCACATCTTCCGCAATCAGGATTGTATGATGGCTGAAGTCGGGAATAGCTTCTTTTTTTGAAGGCTGCGACAACACTTCCATTGAAAGCTGTTCTGTATCTTGTTTGTCTTTTGGCAGGGTGAAGTAGAATGCGGTTCCCTTATCGACGATCGAATCAACCCAAATCCGTCCTCCGAGCAATTCGACGAGGTTTTTCACAATGGCAAGGCCAAGTCCGGTTCCACCATAGAGCCGCGTATGTGATTCGTCAGCCTGCCGGAAACGGTCGAAGATGACTTCCAGCTTGGCAAGCGGTATGCCGATACCGGTGTCTTTCACATAAAATTCATAGAAACCTTCAACCGAAAGTACACCCATGATGATCTGTCCTTCGGGGGTGAATTTCATGGCATTGCTCAGGAGGTTTGTCAGGATCTGTTGCAGGCGAAGCTTATCGGTGAACAGGGTATGTTGCTCAAAACCTGCCGGATACTCAAGTACCAGCTTGACATTTTCCTTTCCGAGGTTATCGAGCTGCTGCCTGAAGGTAAGCTGCAATTCGCTCATTAACACCGCCGGTGAGAAACTGATGGGTTGAATCTTGAGCTCACCTGCTTCAATCTTCGAAATATCGATGATGTCGTTGATCAGGTTGAGCAGCAGGCGGCCACTCGATTTTATCATATCGAGGAATTCGATTTTTTCGGTCTGGTCATAGTCGTCTGACGACAGCAGGTCGCTGAATCCGAGAATGGCATTCATCGGGGTTCTGATTTCGTGCGACATATTGGCCAGGAAAGCCGATTTCAGCTTATCTGATTCTTCGGCCTTATTTTTTGCTTTAATCAGCTGTTCTTCAAACAATTTACGCTCGGTGATGTCTTCCATCATGGCCACCATGCCAATAAATTTATGGTCGATCAGCATCGCCGTAGCGCGCAGGTATACCCAGCGCAACTCCTTGTTGTCTTTGCGCACCCTGAATCCGACTTCGAAGCCGTCGAGGCGTTTTTCGTGGGCATTGCGCCACACCGTTTCAACATGATTCCGGTCATCAACGTATATGTGCCTGGGCCATGTTCCCTGAATAAATTCATTGCCGGAAATACCGGTTTTCTGGGTCAGTTTTTGGTTGGTGAACACGCACAGGCCGTTCTGGTCGCTTACCGAAATTCCCATTGGGGAAGCTTCATTGATGGCCCTGAAGCGTTCTTCGCTTTGCATCAAGGAGGCCAGCAGTTTTTCTTTTTGCGAAATTTCATCGCTCAGTTCCTTGGTGCGCAAGGCAACACGGTCTTCGAGTTCGCCGTTGAGTTTGGCAAGCTGAAGGTTTGTTCTTCTGTTTTTGAGGTATCGCCATACAAGGAAAAGGATGATCAGCAGTGAAATAATCCCAATGGTTGAAAGAAAAATATACCGCAGGCGTAAGGCCTGGGCACTCAGTCTCAGCCTCAATATTTCATTTTCCGAATCGATGCGTTTTGTTTCATACTGCACCTTAACCTCGGTCATTTCGCGGGTACGCTGTTCGCTGAACAATGAATCCTTGGCGCTGGTAGCCATGATGGCATAATCATAGGCCTTGTCGAACTGCTTTTTCTGTGCATAGATGGCTCCCTGAAGTTTGTAGTTGTATAACAATACCGCCAGGTTATTGCGTGAGAAGGCAATGGCTTCTGCCTCTTTCAGTACCGACAGGGCCCTGTCTGGCTGATTTTTCTTCAGGTAGAGGTCAGCGATTTCATTCATGATGAGTGAGTGGCCGTATTCTGCTTTTTCGGCGATGTATATTTCACGTGCCAGCTCGAAGTATTTTGTGGCATCATCGAGCCTGTTCAGTTTCACGAACACTTTGCCGATGTTGCCATAAATGTTTGCCAGTTCGAAATTGTCGTTCAGCCGTTTACGAATAGCCATGGCACTGATGTAATAATCAAGTGCACGGGCATAGTCGCCCAGCTCAACCAGCACCATGCCAATGCTGTTTTGCGAATAGGCGATCTGGGCTTCGTCGCCAAGGTATTCTTTTATGAGCAGGGAGCGGTAGTGATAATCGAGTGCATTTTCATAGTCCTTAAAGAAAAGGTACACCATGCCGATATTGGCAAAGGCGTATGAGATTCCCACGCTGTCGTTGGTGAGGTCAAACATGCGCAGCGCTTCGAAGTGCATTTTAAGGGCTTCATCAAAAATGTTCAATTTTCGGAAACACACGCCTTCTTCGTCGATAATGCGCGCTTTGAGTGAGTAATTTTGGAGGCTGTCGGCCAGTTTCACCGCTTCACGCGCGTATTCGATGCCTTTTGAAGGATCAATATTGCGGAGGCTTTTAACTAATTCGTGGTATGTTTCAAGTCGTTCGATTCCCTTGCTGTGTTTGAGCACCTGCTGCAAACTATCAATAGACCGATAGGTCTCGGCCTGAATACGGGAAGGGATAAATAGCCAGATTATCAGCGCAACAGAAATTGTCCGGAGGAAGAAAGGCATAGGATTTTGTATTATGATTCAGCACCTCACGCCTTGCAAAAATACTAAATCATTCAATAGGGAAAAACTCTCTTTTGCAGCTTATTGAATAAACCTGCTAAGTTTTGTAATCAGCTCCTTGCTGTTGATTGGTTTTGCAATGTAATCATCAAAAGGTGCTTCAGCTTTGTTAAAATCTTCCCTGTCGGTAAAGGTGCTTTGTGAGATCACCGGAATTCCGGGTCGGAGCGATTTCAGGCGCAGGGTTGTTTCAAGTCCGTCGATGCCCGGCATATTGTAATCCATCAGCACCACATCGACCCGTTGATTCACCTCCAGGCATTCAATTGCCTGATACCCATTTTCAGCCCATAAGATCTGTGCACCGGTTTTTCCGAGCATCGCTTTGATCAGCAGGTAGTTTACTTTAAGGTCGTCGACCACCATCACCGTTTTTTGCTGCCACCTGGGTGGGTCGGACAGCCTCGGCAACGGAGCCGGATTTGATTTTTTTTGTGTTTCCATGACTTTGAGCTTGTGTGTTTCATGACTGCATGTGCCAAAAACAAGCCAAAGTACTATGGTGTTGAATATCTGTTATTTAAATAAATTGGGTTTTGTTGAAAATTTCCCAATCATGCCAATATTTCCAATATTAGGAATAGTCTGCTTTTTTGGAACGTCTTTTGTCACAGGTTTTCATCGAAGTAACCAACGATTTTTGTGATCAGGTGTGCCCTGTTTCGCCCCCGCACATTGTGTTCGTGTCCGGGATACACAAAATAATCCAGTTGTTTGCCCTCGTCGATGCATTTCCTGAGGAAACTCAGGCTGTTTTGGATCACCACAACCGGATCGTTATATCCGTGTATAATCAGAATTTTTCCCTCTACGGCGCTTGTCTGGTTGAGCAGGCTTGCCTGGGCATAGCCTTCCGGATTTGATTCGGGCGAGTCCATATAGCGCTCGCCGTACATGACTTCGTAGTATTTCCAGTCGATGACCGGCCCCCCGGCAACAGCTACCTTAAACACTTCGGGATGCCTGAGTTTGAGCGAAAGTGACATGAAGCCACCATAGCTCCAGCCATCGACACCAATGCGGTTGGCATCGACAAAAGGCAGCGACTTCAGGTAGGCAATGCCTTGCATCTGGTCGGCTACCTCAGCCTGACCAACTTTCCGGTGAATCACCTGTTCGAAATCGGCACCACGGTGATCAGAACCACGGTTGTCGAGGGTGAAGACCACATAACCTTTCTGCGCAAGGTAATTCAGGTAAAAATTCGCTCCCCCCATCCAGCTTTCAGTCACCAGCTGCGCATGTGGACCGCCATACACATACACGATTACCGGGTACTTCCTGTTGGGGTCAAAATCGATGGGCTTGATCAGCCGGCAATACAGTGGAGTTCCATCTTCAGCCTTCAGTGTGAGCAGGCTGGTTTCGCCAAGCTTGTAGTCTTTCAAGGGATTAGTGTCGGCAAGCAACACCTCATCCACCTTGCCCGATGTGTTCATCAGCTGAATGATTTTCGTGACATTGCTGTTGCTGTAACTATCAATAAAGTGTTTGCCATCGGCACTGAGCAGGGTGCGGTGTGTTCCCTTTTCGGTGGTTAGCCGTTTCAGTTTAGCGGTCTTGAGTTCCACCCTGTACAATTGCTGTTCCAGCGGACTCTCTTTCGTTCCCATGAAAAAGGCATATTTTCCGTCCAGATCGAATCCGACAAAGTCAGTGACCACCCATGGACCTGAGGTGAGCTGACGGATAAGCCTGCCATCGCTGCCATACAGGTACAAATGATTAAAGCCATCGCGCTGGCTGTTCCATATGAACTGATCATTTTTCCCGGGCACGAACATCATCGGATGCACCGGTTCGACATACTCTTTATCTTCCTCTTCGAGCAGTGTGCTGACAGGATTTCCGCTGACAGCGTCATAACCCATGAGTTTCAAATGGTCCTGTTCGCGGTTGAGCAAAGCAATATACACCATGTTTCCGGCCGGATTCCAGCTCACATTGGTGAGGTATTGGTCGAGGGGTTCGCCGGTTTGCATGAAGGAGGTTTTGGCCGATTGCAGCTCATGCACTCCCAGGCTAACCTGGTGACTTGTCATGCCCGCCATCGGATACCGGGTGTTATCGAGCGCAGCCACCCTTTCGCTGATATCAACAAGCGGATAATTGGTCACCATGCGCTCATCCATGCGGTAATAAGCCAGTCGTTGGCCGTCGGGCGACCAAAAGGTTCCCTTGTCGATGCCAAACTCATTGCGATGCACGGTCTGTCCGTTCACCACACCCGCCGAATCGAAGGTGATTTGTTGATGCTTACCCGCTTTGGTTACTACAAACAGGTTGTTTTCGATGGTATAGGCCATCGACAATGTGTTCAGGTGCAGGTCGGTATTTTGGGCTTTTTCAGGCAGCACATACCATTGTTTGACACTGGACTGCACAGCATTGTAGGCATAGAATGCCTGTTTGAAGATGAAATACCAATTATCCTGATCGTTCCAGCCAAACTGTGGCAATCGTTTCAGGCTATCATAACCATTGAGCCGCATGGCGGCATTCAGCTGGTTGATTGTGAACAGGGTGTCGCGTTCCACTTTCCCTGGCTTGCCCGCCACAATGGCGTTTGCGCCTTCATACACAAAGGTGTTTGTTCCGTTCATCCACTGAAGTTGTGATATGCTGGCCGGGTACAACGCCCTGTTAACGCCTGCAGCATCCTCCGGGCTGAACAGTTTTTCCTGCGACAAGGCAGTGAGCGAAATAAGCAGGCCGAAAAGCGAGAGCAAGTTGATTTTCATGTTTCTGATTTTACATTCTTATTGGGTGCAAAATAAAGAAAATCCCGCTAACGGATTCGCTGAAAATTTGGAATGGATGGATATCAGAAACCGGCAAATGGGATGCAGCACCGATCAAACAGCCTCATGCACAGCAAGAGCGAAGTCGGACAACAGGGCTGGATTTTTCTCGAGTACATTTCCCACCACAATGACACTGGCCCCTGCTTTTGCACTTTCGGCAGCCCTTTCAGGTGTGCGCAGTCCGCCACCCACAATCAGTGGCACTTCGATGCTGCCGCTCACTGTCGCGATCATTTCCAGTGGTACCGGACGTTCGGCACCTGAGCCGGCATCCATGAAGATGAGCTTCATGCCGAGCATTTCTCCTGCCATGGCAGTGCACATGGCGATGTCGTTCTTGTCGGAAGGAATGGGAATGGTGTTGCTCATGTATGAAACCGTCGTTGGCCGGCCGCTGTCGATAAGCATATAGCCTGTCGAAAGCACCTCGAGGCCGCTGAGCTTGAGGTAAGGAGCCGCAATGACATGAATCCCGATGAGGGTTTCGGGGTTACGTCCCGAAATGAGCGACAGGAACAAAAAGCCATCGGCCCTGTTGCTCAGCTGATGCGAATTGCCCGGAAAAAGAATCACCGGAATATTGGATGATGCCTTCATGAGCTTGATGCAGCTGGTGAGGTTATCGTTGGTAAGCAAGCTGCCTCCCACAAAAAAGAAATCGACACCTGCTTTTTCCGAAGCCTCCGCCAGGTTGATGATTTCCTTGTCGGTAGGTTTGTCGGGATCAACCAGTACAGCGATTTTTTTACCGCCTTCGTTGAAGCGTTGTAACAGGCTCATGTCATTTGCGATTAATACTCCAAAAATAGCCAATTATCGGCTAAAAAACGGCTTCGGCGATTTTTTTAACATTATCGGACCGGCCCATGGTGTAAAAATGAAGCACCGGTGCATGGTTAGCCATCAATTCTTTCGACTGTGCAATGGCCCACTCAACACCCACCTGCCGAACCTGTTTGTTGTCGGAGCAGGCTTGTACAGCTTTGACCAGCTCATCCGGAAGGTCAATATTAAAGGTCTGGGGCAATGTCGACAGCTGCCCGATGGAAGATATCGGCTTCAGGCCAGGGATGATGGGCACATCGATGCCAAAGGCGCGGCAGCGTTTTACAAAATCGAAGTATTTGCGGTTGTCGAAAAACATCTGGGTGACAATGAAGCTGGCGCCGGCATCAATTTTCATTTTCAGGTATTTCAGGTCACTTTCGAGGTTCGGCGCCTCAATGTGTTTTTCGGGATAGCCCGCCACACCGATGCAAAAATCGGTGGCCGTAACATTGAGCAGTTCTTCTTCGAGGTAAATCCGGTTGTTGAGGTCATTGATCTGCTTCACCAGGTCGATGGCATGTGCATGACCGCCGGGCTCGGGCTGAAACTGTTTCATCGATGCCTGTGGGTCGCCGCGCACAACAAGCAGGTTTTTGACGCCAAGAAAATGCAGGTCGATGAGGGCGTTTTCGGTCTCCTCACGTGTAAACCCACCGCAGATGATATGGGGCACCACATTCACCTGATACCTGTACATTAGGGCTGCAGCAATTCCAACAGTGCCGGGTCGTTTACGCACGGTTTTACGTTCAATCAATCCGTTTGCGAGGGTTTTGTATACGAACTCCTCCTGGTGATAGGTCACATTGACAAAGGCAGGATTAAATTCCATCAGCGGATCAACAGCCTGTTGGATGTGTTCGAAATTCTGGCCTTTGAGCGGAGGCAGTAACTCAAACGAGAACAAGGTCTTGTCTGCCTTATGAATATGTTCGTTGACTTGAAGAAAATTATCCATATATTTGTTTACACTACTTTCATTTGTTATTTGTAATTCAGGTTTGCGTTGAGCAGCCTTTCCATTTCGCCCGGCTCAACGCCTTTTCGCGTGGCATAATCCAGCAACTGGTCTTTTCCGATTTTTCCAACATTAAAATACTGGGCATCAGGATGTGCAAAATAGAAGCCACTGACAGAAGCAGGCGGATACATGGCATAATTCTCGGTGAGTTTCACACCAGTGTGCTTTTCGGCCTGCAGCAAGTCGAACAAAACCGATTTTTCCGAATGCTCCGGACAGGCAGGGTATCCCGGTGCCGGCCTGATGCCCTGATACGATTCGTCCAGCATATCCTCAGGCCGCAGGTCTTCATTGGCAGCATAAGCCCAAATGCTGGTCCGCACCTGGTGGTGAAGGTATTCGGCAAAGGCTTCTGCCAGCCGGTCGGACAGCACCTTAACCATGATGGCGTTGTAATCGTCATTGTCTTTTTCGAAGGCTTCGACAAGAGATTCTGTCCCATGGCCGGCGGTTACCACAAACCCACCAAGGTAATCCGCGACACCCGATGCTGCCGGAGCAATAAAATCGGCCAGGCACAGGTTGGGCAGTCCCGACAGCTTCTGTTGCTGGTTGCGCAGAAATTCAAAGCGTGCCAGTTGCTTTGCTGGATTAGCCGGATCAAAGACATGTACTGTGTCGCCCTCACCCTCAGCCCTGAAGATTCCGGCAACGCCCCTGGCGGTGACCAGTTTTTCGTTTACTATCTTATCCAATAAGCGCCTGGCGTCGGTATAGAGTTTCTTTGCTTCTTCACCTTTCAGCGGATCATCGAAAATCTGCGGATACTTGCCACTGATGCGCCATGAATGGAAGAAAAAAGTCCAGTCGATATAGGGAACCAGCGCAGCCAGTTCCTGGTGATCAATCACCGTAAGACCGGGTTTCAGCGGGGCAAAAACAGAAGCAGCGTTGAAACTGCCGGCAAACTTATTCTGCCTGGCTTTGTCGAGGCTCACATATCGGTCCTCCTCCTTGCTGTTCTGGTACTTTTGTCTGAGACCGGCATAGCGCTCACTGACCTGACTGACATAGGCGTCAGCCTTTTCCTTGTCGGCCAGCAATGCCGAAAGCACCTGGGTCACCTTTGAAGCATCGCGCACATGCACGACGGGGTGTTTTCTGGCCGGGGCAATTTTAACTGCTGTGTGAATTTCGCTTGTTGTTGCTCCACCGATTAATAAGGGCCAGTGCAAATTCAGCCTGTCCATTTCGTTGGCCACATGCACCATTTCTTCAAGCGAAGGCGTGATCAGTCCGCTAAGGCCAATGGCGTCGACTTGTTTTTCTTTGGCGGTTTGCAGGATTTTGTCAGCAGGAACCATCACCCCGAGGTCAATCACTTCGAAGTTGTTGCATGCCAACACAACGCCTACAATGTTTTTCCCGATGTCGTGCACATCGCCTTTTACCGTGGCCAGCAATATCCTGCCCGATGAACTTGAAACGGAGGTTTTCTCGGCCTCAATGAATGGCAGAAGCACGGCAACTGCCTTTTTCATTACGCGGGCGCTTTTCACCACCTGTGGCAGGAACATCTTGCCAGCGCCAAACAAGTCGCCTACCACACCCATGCCGTCCATCAAAGGACCTTCAATCACGTCAAGTGCCCTGTCGTAAAGCAACCTGGCTTCGAGCACATCGGTTTCAACAAAGTCGGTGATGCCTTTGATCAGCGCATGTTTGAGCCTTTCTTTCACGGGGCTTTCGCGCCAGGCTTCGGTCTGTTCTTCTTTTTGCTTTCCGCCGGCATGGCTGTCGGCGTAGTGCAGCAGGCGTTCGGTGGCATCCCTGCGCCTGTTGAGCACAAGGTCTTCGGCCATTCCAAGGAGTTCGGCCGGAATTTCATCATAAATCTGCAACATGCCCGGGTTCACGATGCCCATGTCCATTCCGGCCGCGATGGCATGATACAGAAATACGGAATTGATGGCTTCGCGCACGGTGTTGTTTCCCCTGAAGGCGAACGAAAGGTTGCTGACACCGCCGCTCACGCGCGCATGGGGCAGGTTTTCCTTGATCCATCTTGTGGCTTCAATATAATCGACTGCATAATTGTTGTGCTCCTCCATGCCCGTCCCGATGGCCAGGATGTTCGGATCGAAAATGATGTCTTCGGCCGGAAATGCAAGCTCGTTGACAAGGATGTGATAAGCACGCTGACAAATTTCGATTTTGCGCCTGAAACCTGCTGCCTGCCCCTGTTCGTCGAAAGCCATCACCACCACTGCAGCGCCGTACCTGCGTATTGCGCGGGCCTGTTTTCTGAAGGCATCTTCACCTTCCTTCAGGCTGATGGAGTTCACAATGCCTTTTCCCTGCAGGCATTTCAGGCCGGCTTCGATGACCTCCCATTTCGATGAATCGATCATCACGGGGAGTTTTGCAATGTCGGGATCCGACATCATCATATGGAGGAAAGTGACCATTTCGTGTTTGGCATCGAGCATGCCATCATCGAGGTTCACGTCGATCACCTGTGCCCCGCCTTCGACCTGATGACGTGCAATGCTGAGCGCTTCTTCATATTTCTTCTCACGGATAAGGCGTGCAAATTTGATTGATCCGCTCACATTGGTGCGTTCGCCGATATTGATGAAGTTATTCTGCCGGCTAACCTTCACCGGTTCAAGTCCGGTAAACACGGTTTCTTTTTTTGGCAGAGGCAGGCTTCGCCGTGAGGCATGATCTGCCAGGCGGGCAAATTCCCTGATGTGATCGGGGGTGGTGCCACAGCAACCGCCCACAATATTCAGGTACTGATGGTCAAGAAAGTCGTGGATGTGTTCGCCCATTTCTTTTGGCCCCTCGTCGTATTCGCCAAACTGATTCGGCAAACCGGCATTGGGGTAAGCGCTTACGGCAAAGGGAGCATTGAGGGCGAGTTCTTCGATATAGGGCCTCATTTCTTTGGCGCCCAGTGCGCAGTTGAGACCGATGCTGAGCAACTCGAGGTGTGCTACCGAGTGCAGGAAAGCTTCAACGGTCTGGCCCGAGAGGGTACGCCCGCTGGCATCGGTGATTGTTCCTGAAACCATCACCGGGATTTTATAGCCGATTTCGTCCTGAACAAGGGCAATGGCAAACAAGGCAGCCTTGGCGTTGAGGGTATCAAAAATGGTTTCGACAAGCAGCACGTCGGCCCCGCCTTTTACAAGGGCAAGTGCCTGTTCATGGTAGTTATCGACAAGCTGGTCGTAGGTCACCGCACGAAACCCGGGGTTGTTCACATCGGGCGACATGCTGGCTGTTTTGCTTGTGGGTCCCATAGCTCCTGCCACATAGCGAGGTTTCAGGGGGTTGCGCGCCGTAAACTCATCGGCTGCCTGGCGGGCGATGCGGGCTGCCGCAAGGTTCATTTCGCCTACATAATCTTCGAGGCCATAATCGGCCTGCGAAATGCGTGTTCCGTTGAAGGTGTTTGTTTCGATGATGTCGGCTCCGGCTTCAAGGTATTGGCGGTGAATGTCCAGTATCACATCAGGCCGGGTGAGGCAGAGCAAATCGTTGTTTCCCTTCAACTCAGCCGGGTGTGCAGCGAACCGGCTGCCGCGGTAATCCGCATCGGATAACTTAAACCGCTGGATCATGGTTCCCATGGCGCCATCGAGCACGAGCACCCGTGTTTGTAATAATTCCTTTATCGCAGGTTTTTGTTTAATCATTGTTTATTCAATAAGCTGGCAAAAAAATCAATGCACAAAACCACCATCCATCAACAAATGATGCATGTTTTTGGTTTTCGCGACACCGACATTTTACACATGATGAATACCCGTTTAATTTATAATCTCCCTCGGCACTCGCGTGTTTCGGGATTAGGTTTTAGCACCACTCCCTGCGGGGAAGGTTGCTAGGGTTTCGCAGAGCCTAATCTCTCCACCCTTCTTTATAAATCAAAAAGACCTTTTTGCTGGAAGGACATTTTGAAATACGCGCTGCAAAGATAAAGCAATTCTTTCATCTTATTCCAAATTATTTGGAATCGATCTTGATAATTATCGTAAATAACCCAAATCACCAATAGGAAATGCGTAATCGACGAAGCGTTTTTTTGAAAATGGAAGTCAATGTCAAATAATCAGTTCAAGTTCTTGATAATTTCATTAAAAGATTTGTTTTTTAAGCCAACCACACCTTACCTTTGGTGTTCCGCTATTTATTCAAAACAAGTTCTAAATTAATCACAAACAAACCCATGAAAACAAAACCTGTGTTCGATTTTCCTATACCATTGATAATCAATGGGGGGGGGGATTTTAAAAAAATTGTTTACTGCAATCCTCTTTGTGGTAGGAGTTAGTCAGTTGCCTGCACAAAGTGTTATTGAGGGACAGCTCATGTTTTTAACATTATCAGATGAGGCCCGGCCTTGCCAGGGTCGCCTGGCAAAAAACCAGCAATTGAATGATCTGTTTTTTGAATTTGGTGTATCGGAGTATACTCAGGCTATGCCTTTTGCACGATCTCCCTTGTTAAGGAAAGTCTATCAGATATCTTTTACTGGCAATCATGAGGAGTTCTTAGCAAAACTTGAAACCGAATACACAGCGTACATTACAGATATTTTAGAATTTTACGAACCAACCTATAATTTTGAGCCGGAAGATGGATTGTGGAAAAGCAATGATCTATGGCATCTCAATAAAATTCAGGCTGATAGTGCATGGGAAATAACAAAAGGCGATTCAACAGTGTATATTGCTATTTTAGACGCACCAGCCGATGGGTATCATCCTGATCTGATCACTGAATTAGCATTCCCTTACGATCCTTATACAGGACTAAACCTGGATAGAATACCTAAAGGAACATTTTTGGAACATGGAACTGTAGTCGCAAGCTTTGCATCAGCACAAACCTCTGTAACTGCGGGTGAGGCACAAGGCAGACCTTTAGCCTCAATCGGATTCAATACCAAATTGATATCATATGCGGGCCGGGCACAGTTAACAACTGGATTGCATGCCTCAACCGTTATGGGTGCACAGGTTATCAATGCATCCTCCTTTATAGGTGCGGAGATGGATCCTGATGTTACTGAAGAAGATTTATATGAATGGATAAAGGAGGATTTTAGGGAAATATTTAGCAATGGAACGGTAATCGTGGTTTCTGCGGGAAATAGCGCCATGGGTGGGCCGATTTCGGGTGGCTGGAACGGGCTGACATTCGATGAAATCATTGTTGTTAGTGGAACAGATTCAACAGACCATTTCAGGATATATAACAGCCTCGGGCAACCTGAAAATTTTGCAAATTATTTGAGCGTTGATTTATGTGCACCGGCAAGAAATATGTTTGGGGCGACAGGCACATTGTTTTATGACTCTATTAATAATACTGACTCAATCGATATTTGGCCATACTATCATAACCATTCCGGCACCTCGTTCGCAGCACCAATCGTTGCAGGCACTGCCGCATTGATTAAATCAATCAACCCTTGCCTTACCCCCGCCACTGTACAACATATCCTGAAATCAACAACCGACCCGATTGCAGATGCAGACTTATTCCCTTACAGGATCGGAACCGGAAGGTTAAATGCCTATAAAGCAGTAAAACTGGCACACGACAGTTACAGGGCAATAAATTATACCATTAACTCCGGACAAAGCATAATCTGGAACGAGGTAAAATTCATTGACACCCTTTGGGTTAAACCGGGTGCAACTTTAACGATTAATGAGGATTGTTTCTTTAACGAAAATGGAGTCGTTATTGTTGATACTGCAGCAAAGCTTATTGTGAACAATGCAACACTGACAACATCCTGCCGTAATATGTGGAATGGTATACAGGTCTGGGGTAACAAAACACGTAGCCAGTTCCCCTATAACAACCAATATGCACAGGGCCGGGTTTATTTATATGATGCTGTTATTAAGAACGCCAAAGAAGCAGTCAGGCTGTGGAGACCAGATGATTACAGCAGCACGGGAGGAATTCTGGTTGCAAGAAACACTACTTTCCGCAATAACCGCAGGGCAGTAGAGTTCATCAGCTATAAAAATTTTCATCCATATAGTTTTGAACCTGAGCCAAACCTGAGCAGGTTTATCAATTGCAAATTCGATATCGACGATAATTATATAGGCTTTAGCGGTGGTTACATTCCCTTTCATGGTTTTGTTAGCATGTATGATGTTGACGGGATTCGATTTGAAGGCTGCGATTTTGCCAACAACAAAACCTCATTGTACCAGGATAGCGGTGAGTTGATTGATAGTGAATTATGTGGGTTCGGTATTAAGGCAATTGATGCAGGATTCAGTGTAAGGCCATATACCGCGAACCAAATCGTGGATTCATGCCATTTTGCGAGGCTTAAATACGGGATAAAAGCCTCCTCAGCATTACTAAAAAACACATTTGAAGTGTGGCAATCCTCGTTCATAGACAATGTAACAGGCATTTATGCCAGTAATGTGCGATTTCCTGCCATGGTTCAGAATAATTTTTTCATCAATGCCGGAATGATGGACCAAAACACTGATTCAGTATTGTTTGCCGGGGTTTATCTGGATAACTGGTCGAATGGCTTCATTGTTGAAGAAAACAACTTCTTCAGCACAAATGGTATTACTATAGTTGGAGGTGAAGGGACCAGAAGTATAGGAATATGCATTAATAATTCTGGGTCAGACAACAATGAAATATACAACAACTTTTTTGAAGACCTGTATATTGGGGTCCTTGCACAAAACCAAAACCGTGACAGGACTGGTGATTACGGCCTTGAAATCAAATGCAACCGGTTTTATAACATCAAGTACGATATTGCTGTAACCGCCGAGACATACATCTTAAGTAATGGAATAAAACTGAACCAGGGATCCAGCGAAAACGATGTAACCGCTCCGGCAGGCAACCAGTTTGCCATGCTGGCAGGCCCCCCCTTGGATGCCTGGGATATTTATTGTAGTAGCCAGGTGAACCAGGTGCATTACTGGTACCATGATCATGATAGTACTATTTTCCAATTGAAACCGGATTCCATTACAAATTTCTATGTTTATACTTTTAAGAGTACTGCCGTCTATGACGAAGCTTTATCTTGCCCATCACACTTTCCAGGAGGAGAAGGCAATGAATTGAGGAGCCTGATTGTATCTCAATTAAACAGCCTGAATGATTCTATAGAATCAACAACTTCGTTACTTGGTTTACTCGTTGACGGTGGCAACACTGAAACCACAAAAGACATGGTGGAAAATGCCTGGCCTGACGAAACAATGCAGGTGCGTGATGATTTATTAGCAAAGTCGCCCTACCTGAGCGATGAGGTGTTGATCAGTGCGGTAAAACAAGAGGAAGCCTTACCGGCTGTGGTTGTTACCGAAGTGCTGGTGGCCAACCCGCAATCGGCCAGATCCGACACTTTACTCAACGAGTTTTATGCCCGCGTAGATGTAACAAACAGCCAGCTTGATGAAGTAGAAGCCAACAGGCTGCTTAACGGCGCAAAGGAAAGCCTCGAAAGCAGGTTGACCGGCTACAGGGGAAAGCGAGATTATTCACTATCGCAACTCATCCATAGCTACTATGCTGATACACTTGTAATAAACCCTGCCGACAGCATTATTACACTGCTTCAGTCGTTTGAAGCCCCCTCAGCACGTTACAAGCTGGCTGAAGCATTCTTCCATAAAAAGGATTTTGAACAGGCCATTACAGTACTAGATGAGCTTGGAGAAGCAGAAATATTGAGTGATATTGAGCTGGATCAACACAACCAGCTCAGGTCAACCTATGCCTGGTGGCAATCGGTGCACAATACAGGCAAAAACCTGTTCAGCCTGGCCGAAAGCGATGTGTCTTCCCTCCAGGGGATCTATGCCCAGTCGACGGGTAAAGCACGGGCAATCACACAAAATATGATGGTTGCGTTGGGTTTGATTGAATATCAGGAGCCTTATATCCTGCCCGAACCAGGATTGAAGCAAAACAAAATCAATCCAAGGAAAGCAGAAAGCAGCACCGGACTTCCGGCATTGATGGTATTTCCTAACCCTGCCAAGGAATACATGATCATCGAATGTGTAACTGAGTCTATACCAGTCTCGAAAATGCTACAGTTATTCGACATTAACGGTAAATTGGTGCTGGAACAGGGCCTTGACCTGAAATCTTGTTATAGTGTAATTGACTTACGAAAACTGCCAGCAGGAGTTTATACGGGCAATGTAGTTGTGAATGGTAAGCTGAATGGTACTTTCAAGGTCGTTTTAAACAGATAAGACATCTTTATCAATGACAGGTGTTCCATCGTTACACCTGTCATTGATATTTAAGATCTATCTTCTTATTTTATTTATTAAATTCTAAATTTATGGATAAGTTGAAAAAAATATATATATTTCTTTTGATCTTTTATTTAAGCATTGGGGTTCTAAATTCACAAGAATATTTTAATGTACGAATAGATGTAAACGAAAATGGCTCTTATGATGAGTGTAAAGATATACTAACACTAAGTGATGGTTACCTATTATCTACAAATTATGTAGCTTTAATTAATGATAATACCTGGTCAAATTGCTATTTAAAACTTAATCTGAACGGCAATATTGTAAATAGCAAATATTACGATAATAATGTCAATAGTAAAGTTTTAAGCTATTTCTCTGGAAGTTTGCGTAAAAGCAATTATCAAGAAAGGTACTATAATGTTGGATATAGTAGATATTATATAAATAGTAATAATGTATATACTGGCTTAATTTATAAAATTAATGATGATTTTGATACACTTTGGACAAGAACTTATACTGATTTTCAAATGCCAAATGACAGTAATTTTGTTTTTAACAATTTGAGTTTATTGGCGAATGATGAAATGATCATTGCCGGTGATTCGCGCATTAGCTCTTCATATTACAAGGCTTTACTTATGTTGGTAGACAGCGGAGGAAATGAGCAATGGCGGCAGTATTACGAAAGCGGGCCGCTCAACAAAGGCATCAATGTGATACCCACGCCCGACGGAGGCTTTGCCCTATCGTGCTTCAAATGGGTGCCACAGGAAAACACCTCGCACAACTACCTGATCAAGACCGACAGCCTGGGCAATGAGCAATGGCGCCGCTACATCGGGGGGCTTTATGCCGATGGGCCGCTCTACCTGGCCAACTCCCCCGACAGCACCATCGTTGGGGCTTATGCCTATTCTGAC